>JGI20214J51088_10000536_pt1 | contig 26325 bp, 25 predicted proteins | sample WetSurMetagenome_FD_51088 | JGI IMG/M metagenome (IMG submission 51088) | reverse complement strand
TGTGTAAACGCAGTCGCAACCGCCGGGTCCGTAAGGTCATCGGCAGGCACGTAAATGGCCTGCATGGATGTGATCGAGCCGTTCTTCGTGGTCGTGATCCTCTCCTGGAGGGCGCCCATGTCGGTGCCGAGGTTCGGCTGGTATCCGACTGCGGAAGGCATACGGCCCAGAAGGGCCGAGACTTCGGAACCCGCCAGTGTATAACGGAATATGTTGTCAAGGAAGATCAGAACGTCCTGGCCCTGGTCCCTGAAATACTCGGACACGGTAAGAGCGGTAAGCGCAACCCTCAGGCGCGCCCCGGGCGGCTCGTTCATCTGGCCGTAAATAAGCGCAACCTTGGGAAGAACACCCGATTCCTTCATTTCGAGGTAAAGGTCGTTGCCCTCTCTTGTGCGCTCGCCGACGCCCGCAAACACCGAGACGCCGCCGTGTTTCATGGCAACGTTGTTGATCATCTCCATGATGACAACAGTCTTGCCGACGCCTGCGCCGCCGAACATGCCCATCTTTCCGCCCTTGATGAACGGAACGAGCAGGTCGAAGACCTTGACGCCAGACTCGAAAACCTGGGACACAGGTTCCTGGTCCACAAACTCCGGGGCAGCCCTGTGAATAGGCAGCTTTGTGTCGCCCTCAATGGGGCCGAGTTTGTCATAATCTCCGCCGACGACGTTCATGATCCTGCCCAGGGTGCCCTTGCCTACCGGAACGGATATGGGAGCCCCTGTGTCGGAAACCTTCATGCCCCTGACTATACCGTCAGTGGTCTGCATGGCGATGGTCCTGCACTTGCTGTCGCCGATATGCGCCGCGACTTCGAGGGTAACATTCAGCGGCGGGATTCCATTGGCCGGATCACCCGGAGACACGACCTTCAGGCAGTTGAGTATGCTGGGGAGTTCATTCTCGAACTCCACGTCCACAACCGCGCCTATGACCTGTGAGACTTTTCCTTCATTCATTTCCTGAGTCCTCCTGTATAACCTTTATAGCTCTTTAATTTTTATTTCTTCAGGGCCTCGACGCCGCCCACAATATCCATAAGCTCCGTGGTAATCGTCGCCTGTCTCGCCTTGTTGAACTGTAAAGTAAGTCTCTTTATCATGTCATCGGCGCTCTTTGTGGCATTTTCCATTGCAGCCATTCTCGCGGCCTCTTCGGACGCCTGGGAGTCGAGCAGAGACCTGAACACCTGTATCTCGATATTCTTCGGAAGCAGCTGCTCAAACACGGACTCCTCAGAAGGCTCGAACAGGAACACCTCCGCCGTATCCTCGGCTCCTTCCTTCGCTCCGTCCGGCACAATCGGAAGGAGTTTAAGTATCGTCACTTTCTGCAAACCCGCAGATTTGAACTCGGTATAGACTATCAGCGCCTCATCAAACACGCCATTGGTATAATTCCCGATGATGTCCTGCGCAATATTCTGGGCATTGGCGTAGCTCGCCTTGCCCGAAAAACCGCCCCAGGCCTGCCTGAGCTCGACCTTCCTGCGCCTGAAAAGATCAATGGCCTTCTTTCCTACAGCGCTTACGCTCACCTCTTTGCCTGCAGCCTCGAGTTCCTTTATCCGGTTCACGGCAGCCTTCATGATATTGGTGTTGAATCCGCCGCACAAGCCCCTGTCCGCCGAAAATACGATCACCTCTACCTTCCTGATCTCCCGCACTTCCAGAAGGGGATGAGCGCTCTCAACAGTCCTTGCGAGGCTGCCGAGGACCTGGTACATCTTTTCGGCATAGGGCCTGAGCTGCACAATACGGCCCTGGGCCTTCCTGAACTTGGCTGCGGCAACCATCTTCATGGCCTTGGTGATCTGTTTCGTGCTCCTGACGGAGCTGATCCGCCGTTTTATTTCCTTTAATCCGGCCATTTATCTCACCTTCCCCGCTATTCTATGAAGCCTTTTTTGAACTCCTCGACAGCTGCGGTAAGCTTCGCCTTAAGGTTGTCGTCGAGGGTCTTCTTTTCGCGGATCTCGGTCCTGATATCGGCCTTCTTGTCCGCAATGAAGGTGATCAGCTCAGCCTCGAATTTCTTTATCGCCTCGACAGGCACATCATCCATCAGGCCCTGGGTCCCGGCAAATATCGCCACAACCTGGTCTTCAACGGTCATCGGCACATACTGGTTCTGCTTCAGGAGCTCGGTCATCCTCTTTCCGCGCTCAATCTGGGCGAGTGTGGATTTGTCGAGGTCTGCGCCGAACATGGCGAACGCCGCGAGTTCCCTGAACTGGGCCAGCGCCAGTTTGAGAGTGCCTGCTACCTGCTTCATGGCCTTGATCTGAGCTGCGCCGCCGACGCGGCTGACGGAGAGACCTACGTTGACGGCAGGCCTGATACCCGCATAAAAGAGATCGGGTTCGAGATATATCTGACCGTCCGTAATCGAAATAACATTGGTCGGGATGTACGCGGAAACGTCTCCCGCCTGGGTTTCAATAATCGGAAGGGCCGTAAGCGAACCTCCGCCGAGTTCCGCGCTCATCTTGGAAGCCCTTTCGAGCAGCCTTGAATGGAGATAGAAGACATCGCCCGGATACGCTTCACGTCCCGGCGGACGCCTGAGGAGCAGGGAAAGCTGCCTGTATGCCGTGGCCTGTTTGCTGAGATCATCGTAAATAATGAGCGCGTGTTTTCCGCTGTCGCGATAATACTCGCCGATGGCGCAGCCGGTGTAAGGAGCGATATACTGGAGCGGGGCAGGCTCACTGGCCGTAGCCGCAACGACGATCGTATGCTCCATCGCGCCGTGCTCTTCAAGGGTCTTGACAACGCGGGCAACCGACGCCCTCTTCTGTCCTACTGCGACATATATACAGATAACATCTCCGCCCTTCTGATTGATAATGGCGTCGAGGGCTATCGCGGTCTTTCCCGTCTGGCGGTCCCCGATGATAAGTTCGCGCTGGCCGCGGCCTATCGGGATCATGGCGTCTATGGCCTTGAGTCCGGTCTGCATCGGCTCACGCACAGGCTGCCTGTCTATGATACCCGGGGCGATGATATCGACTATCCTCGTAACCTTCGAGGCTATCGGGCCCTTGCCGTCAATCGGCTGGCCGATGGCGTTTACTACACGGCCCTCAAGTTCAGGCCCGGCAGGGACCGACATAATCCTTCCGGTTCTCTTGACAACATCGCCCTCTTTGATAAGCGAATCCTCACCGAAGAGGACCACTCCGACCTTGTCCTCTTCGAGGTTGAGGGCCATTCCATATACGCCGTTCGGGAATTCGAGCAATTCCGAGGACATACAATTATCGAGGCCGTAAACCATGGCGATACCATCGCCGACGGTAGTAACAACTCCGACCTCGCTTACATCCACCCGTTTTTCAAAATCCGCAATCTGTTCTTTCAGATACTTGCTGATATCATCAACCTTCAACTCCATCTTGTCACCCCTCTATGAACTTATCTCTTAAAAGCCCTAATTGGCCTTTTATACTGCTGTCATACATGCTGCTGCCGATCCTTATCTTTATGCCGCCCAGCAAGGTCGGGTCCACAATGAATTCCATATCCACATCACGACCGGTCACCTTTTTCAGCGACTTTTTCAGTCTGGTCTCATACTCCGCAGAAACTGCCACGGGAGATGTCACAATCGCCTTTGAACGCTGCTGCATTTCAAGATACTGGGCATTGATTACATCCACTATCTCGGGCAGACCGCCGAGGGCCTTTTCGTCGTACAGATATTCCAGATACTTGCCGACCTTGGGAGAGGCCTTGGTCTTTTTGCAGATAAACGCGAGGGCCTTCTCCATTTCCGCCCTGTCAAAGACAGGACAGACCACAAAAGTCCTGAAGTCCCTGCTTTTTTTCATCAGGTTAACCACTGCCTCGAGCTGCCCTATTCCCTTCGGAATTTCGGTCTTGCCGATATTGACCAAAAACTTCTTAGCGTATTTTTTTACTCCCTTTATCGTTTTCAATTTTTACCCTCTATCATTTTGATCGATTCCTTGAGCAGTCTCTCCTGCTCGGAGGGTGTCATCCTCGACCTGATCTTGTCCTCGGCAAGCCTGAGAGATGTCTCGAAGGCCTCGGCCTGAATGGCCTCTTTCGCCTTTTTGACCTCAAAATCGATATTGGCCCTGGCCTGTTCTATAATCCTGACCTTGAGTTTCTCGCCCTCTTCGATAAGCCTCTTCTTTTCGGACTCGCCTGCCTCGACCGCCGCCGCAATTATATCCGCGACTTCCTTGTCCTTCAGCTTGAGCCTGTCCTCGACCTCGGCCAGGGTCTTGACGGCCATATCCCTGGCCTCTTGAGACTCCTTTATGCTCTTTTCTATCAGCTCGCGCCTCTGTTGCATATAGGTCCTGATCGCCTTCCAGCAGAAAAAATAGAGCAACGCCGCCAGCACGGCGAAGTTGACCACCTTCCATACCCAGTCCATAACGGACATTTCTATTTCCGTCCCGCCGGACGCAAAGGCAAACGAAGGAAGCAACAGGGACAAAATCAGGACAAGATTTTGGATTATTGATTTTGAATTATTGAATTTATTCATCAGACCTTCACCAACTTCCCGACGATATCTTCGGACAACTTCTCGACATCACGCTTCATAGCCTTTCTTACCCTGGTAATCTCTGCCTGCAGCTCCGTCCTCGCCTTTTCGATCATTGCAAGGGCCTCGGCCTCAGACCCGGAAAGCATCTCCTTCTGCAGGGAAAGCCCCTCTTCGCGCAGTTTCTCGCGGGCCGACTTGGCGTTTGCCCTTGCCTCGACCATCCCCGCATTCATGTCCGCAATTGCGTTGTCCTTTTTCAGGGTCAGCTCTTTGGCCTCATCGAGCGCGCCCTTTGTGGTCGCCTCCCTCTCCCTGAAGATCTTTGCAAGCGGCTTGAACAGCAGCCAGTTGAGCGCCAGGAACAGGACAAGAAAATTTACTATTAGGATGATAAAGTCCCTTAAGTGAAATTCCAGCATACTTGCACCTTCTTTATTTATTAATGTTAACGGTTTATAGCTGTCGCAGTTAAAGCAAGCAGAAAAATAACACACCGGCAGGCCATTAGTCAAATCCTCGGGGGAAAAGACGCCGGTGGTTCAGTTGTCAGGCCGGCGGTTTACACCATAAAGCTCATACAAACCGGAGAATCCGGAAGAACACAGGCGTTATACTTTCAATAATGACGATAAAAATCACCGGGGTTATCGATAATAATTCAAAAGCCGCCGTACAGACACCCAAGCCGGATCTGCACAGCGGCTTTATTCAACACTTATCAGTCTAAACCCTGAACTGGCTCACTATACTCTTCAACTCACCCGCAAGACGGGCAAGTTCCGAAGACGACTGGGCAATCTGGTCGGACCCCATCGATATCTCCTTTGCGCCCGAGGAAACCGCCTGTATATCGCCGCTGATGGATTCCGATGTGGTAGACATCTCCTCCGTTGCCGTGGCGATCTGACTTACCATACTCTGAAGCGTAGTCACACTTTTAACAATCGACTCGAGCTGGGCGCCGGCCTCGACCGAATACTGGAGCCCGACCTCCACCTGCTTGTTCGTGTTGTTCATGGACAGGACGGCATTGCCCACCTCTCCCTGGATCGCTCCGATCATCTTGCTGATTTCCGAAGTCGCCTTGGCCGTACGCTCGGCAAGTTTCCTGACCTCATCCGCCACAACCGCAAATCCGCGCCCCTGTTCTCCTGCGCGGGCGGCTTCAATGGCCGCATTCAGGGCAAGCAGGTTTGTCTGGTCCGCAATATCGTTTATGACGGCCACAATCTCACCTATCTGCGTTGAGGTCGTGCCGAGGGTCTGCATTACCTGCGCCGACTGATTGACCGTCTCGGCAATGGTCTTTGTCTCTGCAACCGATTTATTTACCACCTCGGCGCCCTTATTGGCAATCCCGGCCGTGTCGGAGGAAGATTGAGCTATTGTTGCAGCGTTCTTGGCAATGTCTATGACGGTCTGGGACATCTCTTCTGCGGCAGTGGCAATCTGGGAAGACCGTTGCGACTGATCGGACATTGTCCTCGTGATCTCTTCGGAGCTCGCGCTCAACTGCTCGCTGCCCGAGGCGACACTGGCGGAAGCCTCCTTGATCTTGCCCACCATAGTCCTCAGTTTCCCGGTCATGGCCTTCATTGAGTCCAAAAGCATACCCGTCTCATCGGAGCTGTTCGACTTTATTTCCATCGTGAGGTCTCCGTCGGCTATGCGCCGGGAAGTATCAACCGCCACATTCAGCGGAACTACTATACTGCGGGTAACAAGGAACCCGATAACCGCCGCAAATACAAACGCAACAACCGTAGCTACAAGGATAAGAAGCAGGGCCAGCTTATAATCATCTTCAGCCTGACTGCTTGCCTTTTTCATCAGGTCGTCCTGGTATTTGACAATGTTATCCGTCGCCGCATTATAAGGTTCGACAAGCGGCGCCATTCGCCTCATGGCCTGGCGGGCCTGCTCGTTTTTGCCTTCCTTCAAAGCATTTATTGCCTTGATGAGTTCCACGCGGTATGCCGCGCGAGCAGCGGCGAATTGTCTGAGAAGCTCTTTCCCCTTTTCCGTCCTGACATTTTTGTCGAAGAGTTCCATCCTGTCGTTGACCTCTTTTACATAACCGTCAATCTTCGACAGATGACCGGCGATTTCATCGCGATTTTCGGCAAGTATCGCATCGCGCACGAAGATCTCGGTATGCAGCATGGCGGTCTCAATATCTCCGGCCCATTGGGTCTTCGGATACCTGTCTGTGGTGATCTCGACCACGTTTGTCTGGAGACTCCCCAATTTCACAACAGCAACAAGGCCTACGACCACCAGAAGCATGACAATGACAAAAAATGATCCATAGAGCTTTGACCTGATCTTCATATTTCCGAGATTCATATGCCTCCCCCTTATTGACCGGCAATGTATATATTGTCCGATTATCAGCGCTCCCTGTGATCAGGGGCTCCGATTCCAGGTACCTTTAAACCTTAACCTCAGTTTAACCATATTACCTGCCGGATTCTACAAGCTTCATGCAAAAACCTTGAGGGCTTCCGGGATATCAAAAGCAAACGCATCCCGGTCCGCCGGATCATAATAGTTTCGATACCCCCGGGCAGGGAAAAGGCGCATGGCCCCAATGACGGAAATCGCAACTCAACGACCTGCTCCGGACTTTCAATATATCAGTCCATACCGTCGGTTACGGCTTCGCATATTTTTATTGCCGGACCAGGGAGGGCGACAAGGGTTGATGATTTGTTAACTCATATCCCTGTGAACAATGGACGCGTCTATTGAATGGCGCTTTTTGAAGTACTTTGTGAGTTCTTCGACGATTACCGGTGAGCGGTGCATACCGCCGGTGCAGCCGACACCTATGGAGAGATAGACCCGGCCCTCAGACATATATCTCGGGATGAGAAAATCAAAAAGATTTTCGAGCCGCTCCAGGAAATCCACTGTGTCGCTGTTGGACATCACAAATCCGGCGACCTCTTTGTTAAGTCCGTTAAGAGGCTTCAGTTCCGGGATAAAATAGGGATTCGGAAGGAATCTCACATCAAACAGCAGATCGGCATTCTGGGGAATGCCGTATTTATATCCGAAGGAGATAAGTCTCAGATTGAGACGCTGCATTTTCCCGGGCTGACCATAAGATGATACAACCAGGTACCTCAGCTGATGGGGAGTATAGCCCGACGTATCGAGAATCCTGTCGGCGCTCTCCCTGAGCGGCATGAGCCGCTTCTTTTCTTCCTCTGCCGCCTCTTCGAGTCCCATTCCGGATTCCACTGCAGCCAAAGGATGCGGACGACGGGTTTCCTTGAAGCGACGGATTATTACTTTAGAGTCCGCTTCAAGGAACAGAATCTCAACATTGCGCCGCTCCCTGATGGAGGTCAATATCCGCCGGGCATCACCCTGAAAATATGTTGCCCTGATATCAACTCCGATACCAACATCCACAATACTGCCTGATCCGACGGCAGTGAGAAACGATTCTATCAGGGTAACCGGCAGATTATCGACGCAGAAAAACCCCGAATCCTCAAGGGCCCTCAGCGCGACGGTCTTGCCGGCGCCTGAGAGCCCGCTTACGATCACAACCCTGAGCTTACTGTTTGCAGCCATATGAAATCTCTGCCGCCGGATTATTAAATCGGCTCGATGAGTCCGTAATTGCCGTCGCCCCTGCGGTAAACAACATTGATATTGCCGCTCTTGTGGTTAACAAACACATAAAAATTCTTGTCGATCAGTTCCATCTGATCGACCGCCTCCTCCGGGCTCATAGGTTTCATCTCGAACTTCTTGTACTTGATAATGGCCGTGCGCTGCTCGCCCTTTTCAGCAACCGGAGCGCTCGTTTTTTTATCCGGCTTTCTGTGCGCCTGCTGCTTTTCCTTGTATTTGACCACCTGTTTTTCGAGCTTTTCGACCACCTCATCTATCGATGAGTATATCTCGCCGGTCACACTCTCGGCCTGTATCAAACTACCGTTGACCTTTAGCAGGACTTCGGCCTTATGCCTGTATTTTTCGACGCTGAGTGTTACTATAGCCTCGCTGATATTCGAAAGAAATTTTTCGAATCTGCTGATCTTCTCGACAGAATAGTTTCTCAAAGCAGGAGTGATCTCGAGATGCCGTCCGTTGACAATAATATTCATAATCCCCCCTCTGGATTTAAGAAGTGAAGGGAAAGAAGCGGGGCTTTCGACCCCAAACCGCTTATCCGTTCATCTTCCCGAATGCGTCTCCACTTTTGTTGTTTCCCGTGCTACTGATTATAGTTTATCCGATTCCTGATATCCCCGCATCTTTCCGCCTCTTACCGCTTTCCATCCCTGTTCTTCATGCGCCGCCGCTCTCATCTCCGCAGGTTATCTCTTCCTCATGCTCTGGGACGGGATCCTGAGTTCTTCGCGATATTTGGCGACTGTGCGCCGCGCTATGCTGATATTCCCGAGCTTGAACTTGTCGGCAATCATCTGGTCGCTCAGCGGCTTTGACGCGTCTTCCGCTGCGACTATCTTCCTGATCATGTCCTTTACCGAGGTCGAAGAAACATCCCCGCCTCCGGACGACTGGAGCGCGCTGCTGAAGAAAAACCTGAACCCGACCACCCCGTGCTCACACGAGAGGAATTTATTGGATGTGACCCTGCTGATGGTGCTCTCATGCATGCTGATGTCCTGGGCAACATCCTTGAGATTAAGCGGCTTCAGATAATCCCTGCCCTTGTCGAAAAATTCCTGCTGGAACTTGAGGATGCTTTCGGAGACCTTGTATATAGTCCGGTTCCTGTGATCGAGGCTCTTTATCAGTTCTATGGCAAGCCTCAGCTTCTCGCGCATGAAGGCCTTTTCTTCACGTGTAAGATTTTCCTTGTGCTGCAGGAGTTTGCGGTATGTGCTGTTCAGCCCCAGACGCGGCAGCCCTTCGTCATTGAGTATTATCTGATATCCCTCTTCGGTCCTTACTATTGAGACATCGGGCGCGACATAAGAGATTTCGCCTCCGGAAAGGCTCGAGGCGGGTCTCGGGTCGAGTCCTTCAATAATCCTGACCGCCTCCATCACTTCATCCTCGGACAGGTTGTAATATCGGGCTATCTGCCCATACTTGCGCTTTTGCAGATCGTCGAGGTTGTTCTGTATTATCTTGTCCACCAGCGAGTCCGCCAGATCGAGCGCCCTGATCTGGAGTCGCAGGCATTCACTAAGGTCCCTGGCTCCCACTCCGGCGGGATCAAAACCCTGAACCAGGGCTATCGCCGCCTCGACGCTTTCCCGGGAAGCTCCGGTAATACCTGTAAGGTCTTCCATGGTCGCCCGCAAATATCCGTCGTCGTCCAGATTGCCGATTACCAGCTCGGCAGCGCGTCTAACATTGTCATCGGCGCTGCACAGCCTCAGCTGCCAGATCAGGTGAGAATAGATGTCCGGCTTCTTGGAATAGAAAAGTTCGTATGAAGGCTTTTCTTCGGAATCGGGATTGAAGTACCCGAGATCGCGGCCGTCGATGCTCCTCTCGTCAAAATAGTCGTCAACACTGAACTTCAAAAGCCCCTCGACCGTAAGTTCCCTTTCTTCCTCCGGGGCGCTGAAAACAGGCTCTTCCTCGTAAGGGCCGTCTGCCGGCTCTTCCTTTACATCCTGTTCTTCAACGATCTCTTCAAGAAACGGATTTTCGGATATCTCCTGGTTAATGGCCTGCGCAAGTTCAAGCTGTGGAAGCTGCAACAATTTTATTGCCTGCTGGAGTTGCGGTGTGAGCACCAGCTTCTGGGTTTGGGTAAGTCTGAGGTCAAGTCTGTTTTCCAAAGCCATCAGAGTCTGAAGTCCTCTCCGAGATACGCCTCTTTGACCTCTGTATTGTTTACCAGCGCTTCCGCAGGTCCTTCAGCCAGCACTGCCCCATTGCTTATAATATATGCCCTGTCCGTAATCGAGAGGGTCTCCCTGACATTATGATCGGTTATCAATATGCCGAGCCCCTTTGATTTGAGATACATCATCATCTTCTTGAGTTCGATAATGGCAATCGGATCGATACCCGCAAACGGCTCATCGAAAAGCATGAAGGTGGGTCTGACCGCGATGGCCCTTGCGATCTCCGTACGCCTTCTTTCGCCGCCGGACAGCCTTAACCCGTCCCTGTCCGCAAACTCCATAAGGTTGAACTCCCTCAAAAGCCTTTCCACTTCGCTCCTTATGTCCGCCCTGCTGCGCGGGGCCCCTTCAAACTCGGCTATTTCGAGCACGGCCTCAAGGTTCTGTCTGACCGTAAGTTTCCTGAAGATCGAAGGCTCCTGCGGCAGATAACCTATTCCCTTGCGCGCCCTTATATACATCGGGAGAGAGCTTAAATCCTGCCCATTGAGCGTAATATCGCCGCCGTCCGGCCTGATAAGCCCGACCACCATATAAAAGGTCGTTGTCTTGCCCGCGCCGTTAGGCCCGAGCAGCCCAACTATCTCGCCGACCTTTACGGAAAGATCGATATCCTTGACAACCTGCCTCTTGCCGTACACCTTTGACAGGTTTTTAACTTCCAGGACATCCTGCTTAAGAGGCTGCTCAACCCCATTCATGGCTTCCCCATTTCCTGCTGATAAAAAATATTTTTATTTCTTTTTCCCGGCGCTCGCCTTGCCGCTTCCGGGCTTTCTCTCCGGAGAGGCCGCGGCCTTTTCTACAATGAATATCTTGCTGTTTTCAACAACAGAACGGTCATCCCTGATGTAATAGGTCATAAGCGTTCCGGTCACCACATTCTTGTCTTCAGTGGCCCTCGGTTTATCGCTGAAAACGACCCTCTCGTCGGCTCCGGCATAATAGGTTGCCTTGCCTGCAGTGATTATCCGGTTGACGCGCACAAGCCTGACATGACCGGTAGCTTCTATCCTGTCGATGTTGCTGTTTTCGCCGTCTCCGGTCTCAACATAATAGACCAACATCCTGTCGGCGTAAAATATGCTGTCACCTTTTTTCGCAACAACGGAACCTGTAAACAGGGCGGTCTTTGCCTTATTGTCGGCGGTAAGAGCCCTGGCGGTTATTACCGTGGGTTCCTTGCCCGGGCCGCCCATGATCGAACTCTTGCCCGGTCCTTTTTTTGAAACCTTCGAATCCGCCTGGTCCGGAGCCGCCTTCAATCCATGACCGGGAGATTTCTCCGGTTCCGCCTTTATATCCCCGGCTGCAAAAGCATCCGGAGCAGCAGCCTGACCACAAAAAGGGACAAAAAGAAACAGGCAGAGGGATGCAAAAAAAGCCCCTATAGCCCCGCCTTTTATATAACGCAACCTATTGCCCAGTAAAAACATTTCGTCCCCCACTTTTATTGGTCCCGGGATGCCGGTTTCACACCGGGCCCGGACGGAATTTACTTGCCCTTGAAAATGGCCTTTACATTATTACGCAGGGTAGCCTTGTCGCCATGAGCGGAAAGGCTGTCGCCTTCCATATAAAATCCTCTGCTCTTCCCCACGATTACCACCTTGTCTTCAGAGATCAGCTCGCTCTTTTTACCGTCCCAGAACAATTTATTGGTCTCGATATCAACCCCTTTTGTAACGGCCCTGATATCGCCCTCGATAACAACATCCTTTGTTGTCGTATTGAATTGACCGTTTTTTGCGGTCAGGGTCAGCTCCTTCTCCGGAAAATACAGATTCAACGCGACCATCTTCACGTCTGTTTCGGTCTCGAATATTGCCTTTTCGGCCTTCACTATAATACGGGTCTCGCCGGCCCTTTTCTGGATAATCTGCACATTCTCCATATAGGAATTGTCGCTGAGCTGGAATTTCGGCTTGTAATCGCCATCCTGTAGAAAATAGACTATAATCAACGTCAACAGCCCGATACCGGCCAGCACACAGAAAGCCTTTCTCATATAGAAAGTTTAACACAGGCAAGGGGGCTTGTAAAGGCAAGATACATGCCAACTGCTGCCGGATGAAGGGGTTTTGTCAATGTTTACCGTGCGTTGCAGGCTCCGTTTTCAGGATTTTTTTTTGCGAAGCGGCCCTTCACTTCCCGTAGATCGCCAGGGTCTCTTCCGTATATTGCCCATCCTGATTATACAGATAGAGCGGCCTTTCGACGAGCAGTCCGGGCTTACCCTCCTTGACCGCTTCGATCAGGGCCATCTTTGCCTCAGACTCCGTATTTGTATGAACGAAACGGATACGCTTGGGTTCAAGATTGTTTTGCCTCATTGCGGCCATGACCTCCGCCAACCTTTCAGGCAGGTGAATTATGCAAAGCCTGCCGTGATGCTTCAGCATGGAGAAGGCCGATTTCGTCAGATCCGCAATCGGGAGATGTATCTCATGCCGCGCCGTCGCCCGCTCATCCGAAGGACTGACAAAACCCGTCTTTGTCTTTCTGAACGGGGGATTGGACACGATCAGGTCGAACGAATGCAATAACTCTTTTTGCCTGTCCCATTCCGCCGCGATTTTCGTCACTATGTCCCTGTTGCCGAAGATATTCCTGATATCCACATGTATTATTTCGACCCTGTCGCCGAGCCCGTTCATCTCCACATTCTTCAACGCATTCCTCACAAGACTTTCCTGGAGTTCGATCATGGTAATGCGGGCGGACGGATATTTCCTTGCGAGAAGCAGCCCGATAATTCCGGAGCCTGCGCCGAGGTCTGCAATCCTCTGAAGTTTTGGGGTGGATACAAATGAAGAGAGCAATACCGCGTCAGCCGAAAAACGGTAACCGAACCTGCTCTGATATAGTTGAAGATCGAGGATTGTATCGAGGGTAAGCATATAGCTCACTCTTCATTTATCAGGCCGAGGAGCGTCCCGAGCAGTTCATCTTCCCTGACCGTCTTAACCACCTCACCATGTCTGAAGACTATGCCTGTGCCTTTGCCGCAGGCAATGCCGTAATCGGCCTCTCTTGCCTCGCCCGGGCCGTTCACAACACAACCCATAACAGCGACTGTTATCTGCCGCTGGACCGGGCGCAGCGCCAGCTCAACCGCTTCGGCAATGGGCCTCAAGTCCACCTCGCACCTGCCGCAGGTGGGACATGAGACTATCTCGGCGCCGCGCTTTCTTGCGCCGGCTGCGCGAAGTATCTCATATGCGACGCGCACCTCTTCTTCAGGCGCTGCTGTAAGCGAGACACGCATCGTGTCGCCTATACCCTCGTCAAGCAATATGCCGAGACCGACCGCGCTTTTGATAGTCCCGGTCGACGCAGGGCCGGTTTCTGTAATACCTATATGCAACGGATAATCAAACCTTGAGGAGAAAAGGCGGTACGCATCAACCGTCATCATTACATTCGACGCCTTTAGCGAAATCTTGATATCCCTGAAGTCAAGGTCTTCGAGTATGCGTATGTGTCCTTCGGCGCTCTCAACAATGGCCTCCGGAGTCGGATGCCCGTATTTTGCAAGGAGGTCCTTTTCGAGCGATCCTGCATTCACGCCTATCCTGACGGGTATGCCGCGGTCTTTGGCCGCAGCCACGACCTCCCTCACCTTCCATGCCTCGCCAATATTGCCGGGATTTATGCGCAGTCCGTCGATTCCCTGCCTGACCGCCTCTACGGCGAGTCTGTAGTCGAAATGGATATCGGCGACAATCGGTATCGAAACCGCCTGCCTGATAGTTCCCAGTGCCCGCGCAGCGTCCATATCAACAACCGCAAGCCTTACGATCTCGCATCCTGCGGATTCGAGGCCCCTTATCTGGGCGACCGTTGCGCCGGCGTCACGGGTATCGGTCTTTGTCATCGACTGGACGGAGACCGGGCTCCCCCCTCCTATTGCAACCTTGCCGATATAGACCCGCCTTGTCTGCCTGCGTTCTTTCATTGCAGCGGCGCTCCCTCCCCGACACTGTCTGCCGCGTTCTTTTCAGGTCCCTCTGCGCTTCCGGATGCCCTGACCATCCTGATCGCCTGATTATGGTCCGAAAATTTGACCGAAAATATATGCGTCCTGTCGCCGCGGGCGACAAAAAAAACATACGGCACATTGGCCGGGAATAAGGCGGCCTTTATGGATTTAATGCCCGGTGATGCTATCGGGCCGGGCGGCAGTCCCTTTATAACATAAGTATTGTAGGGCGTTTTATTCCTGAGATCGGCGCTCGTTATCTTTGTCCTGCTGTTTTTCACTCCGTATATTGCCGTAGGATCGGCCTGCAGCGGCATGCCCTTGCGCAGGCGGTTGTGGTAGACCGCGGAGACAATAGGCCTTTCCCTGTCGACGGCAGCCTCTCTCTCTATTATCGAGGCAAGCGTAAGTATCTGGCGCTCATTCAGTTCCAGCTGATTCATCCTCGCCTTTATCTCATCTGTATACATGCTGCGCAGCTTGCCGACCATGAGTTTTACTATTTCTTCAGGCCGAACGCCCTTGTAAAGCTTGTAGGTTTCGGGATACAAATACCCCTCTGCGCTCGGCGCCCTGATCTCCATGGAATCGAGAAGCGAGCGGTCTTTGGCCGCCCTGAGAAAAGCCTCCGCCTTGATGATATTTTCAGATTCGAGTTTATTGCCTATCTCGGAAAGATCGTCCCCTTCAACCACTGTTACATCATGTTCTATAATCTTTCCGTTCTTCAGCAGCAGAAAAACATCGAAAGGCGATATGCGGCTCCAGAAGTTATAATATCCGGCCCGAACTTTTTTATCGACGCCGGTCAGCCTGCCGAGGGCGAGAAAGAGAAACTTGTCGCGAATGAGTTTATTCTCCGCAAGTATATCGACAGCCGCCGCATACGATGTCCCCTGCGGGATTTCGACCTCGATCGGGGTGGGATTGTCGTATGCCGGAACAAAGAACTGTATAAGTATGTACAGGGGGAAAACCAGAAGGGGGGCCCAGAGGACCATTTTGGTGGATTTACGCATATTTAAGAATAACATACTCTATTACCGTTGAACAGCAGCTACAAGTAGTAACACCGCGGCTCCGTCTCTCCTTATAAAAATACCGGCAGCAGGCGGTTGTATCCGCCTGCTGCCGGAAATTCCGTCTGATGAGCCTTCAGTCCTTGACTTCGGGCCCCGTCTTTTTTAGTACATGCCTTCCATACCGCCGCCCTGGGGCATCATGGGCATCTTCTTGTCTTCGTCGGGCAGTTCGGTGATCATGACCTCTGTGGTCAGCATCAGGCCCGCTACGGAAGCAGCGTTCTGGAGCGCGGTCCTTGTTACCTTTGTCGGGTCGATAATTCCGGACTTGAGCATGTCGCAGAACTCTTCCTTGTAGGCGTCAAAGCCGTAGTTGTTGTCCGTGGAGGCCTTGACCTTCTCGGCTATGATTGAACTCTCGAGGCCTGCGTTGACTATGATCTGCCTGAGCGGCTCTTCAAGAGACTTCTTGACGATATTTACGCCGATCTGCTGGTCCTGGTCGAGCTTTACGCCGTCGAGGCACTTTATGCTCCTGATAAGGGCAACGCCGCCGCCCGGAACAATGCCTTCCTCAACTGCTGCCCTGGTGGCATGGAGGGCGTCCTCAACACGGGCCTTCTTCTCCTTCATCTCAGCCTCTGTTGCAGAGCCGACGTTGATTACCGCAACGCCGCCGACGAGCTTGGCGAGCCTCTCCTGGAGTTTTTCCCTGTCATAGTCGGATGTGGTCTCTGCGACCTGGGCCTTGATCATCTTGACCCTGCCCTGTATCTGCGCAGTGTCTCCCGAGCCTTCCACTATGGTGGTGTTTTCCTTGTCAATGGTAACCTTGCGGGCCTTGCCGAGGTCGGCAATCTTGACGTTTTCGAGCTTCAGTCCGATGTCTTCGGTAATGACCTGTCCGCCGGTCAGGACCGCGATATCTTCGAGCATCGCCTTTCTCCTGTCGCCGAATCCGGGGGCCTTTACTGCGCAGACCTGGATGGTCCCACGGAGCTTGTTGACAACGAGTGTCGCAAGGGCCTCGCCCTCAACCTCTTCAGCAACGATGAGGAGCGGCTTGCCCATCTTGGCGGTCTGTTCGAGCACCGGGAGCAGGTCCTTCATGCTGGTGATCTTCTTGTCGTGAATAAGCACAAACGGGTTGTCCAGAACACACTCCATCCTGTCCGGATCGGTGATGAAGTACGGAGACAGATAGCCCCTGTCGAACTGCATGCCTTCGACCACATCAAGGGTAGTCGCCATGCTCTTTGCCTCTTCAACGGTTATGACGCCGTCCTTGCCGACCTTGTCCATCGCCTCGGCGATCAACTCGCCGATTGAAGGATCACTGTTGGCGGAAATGGTGCCGACCTGGGCAATACCCTTCTTGTCGACAACCGGGGTCGACATCTTCTTGAGGTCCGCTATTATTGTCGTAACCGCAACGTCAATGCCCCTCTTGATGTCTATGGAATTGGCGCCTGCGGTAACATACTTCATGCCTTCCTTGTAAATGGAATAGGCAAGCACGGTCGCTGTGGTGGTCCCGTCTCCGGCCACATCGGAGGTCTTGGATGCGACTTCCCTGAGAAGCTGTGCGCCCATGTTCTGATACGGCTCTTTGAGTTCGATCTCTTTTGCAACGGTAACGCCGTCCTTGGTTATGGTCGGCGCGCCGAATTTCTTGTCGATGATAACGTTCCTGCCCCTGGGGCCGAGGGTCGCCTTGACCGCATCGCTAAGAACGGTAATTCCCTTGAGTATCTCCTGCCTCGCGCTGTCACTGAATAAAAGCTGCTTTGCCATAATATCTTATCCTCCTGTTCCTTATTCGACGATGCCTAAAATCTCTTCTTCTTTTACGATGAGATACTCGAGGTCATCGATCTTCACCTTTGAGCCCGAGTACTGGTCGAACATAACGGTGTTGCCTGCCTTGACCTCTTTTACCTCGGAACCGACTGCGGTAACTGTGCCCTTCTGCGGCTTTTCCTTTGCAACATCCGGAACAAAAAGCCCTCCGGCGGTCTTTTCCAATGAATCTGCCGAATACTGGATTACTACCCTGTCCTTAAGCGGTCTGATTTTCATAACCTGCCTCCCTCTTTAATTGTTGTTGTGACACAATTGCTATTATTAGCACTCGTTGCCCTTGAGTGCTAATAATAGCTCAAAAAAATAGACCTTAGCAAGCGCGTCAGTTGGCTAATAACGGCAAATAATGGCTGTTTTCTATAAATTATGGCTAATATCTATTTATTTCTCTTAATTACGTCTGTTTTATAGACGCGAATATTCCCGGAGTCATAAACCCTGATTGCCCAACAGGATATTCAGTAAGCGACAACTGTTACAAAAAAATCTCGACCCTTCCGTTTCCGGACAGTTTGTTGAAATATAGCGTCTTCCCGGCAGGGTCCCACTTCATCGGCTCACCGTTATAGGGGTTGCCCAAATCAGCCGCATGGGACTCGACAAACTTCCGGATATTTTCAGAAGAGATCTTTTCCGTCCGGACCAAAATCTTCAGCAGGGCAAGACGCCGGTAACCTTCAAGGTCACAACCCATTACGATATAGGTGGAAGTGTCTACCTTCCCTATAGTTGCAAGTATCTCGCCCACGGGATTATACAAAAAACCGAAACCGATTTTTTCACGGAGATTGCCTGCTCTCCCGACTTTAGCTGCAATTTGCTGCGGCGACAATTCCACATCCCCGACAACATCCTCCCAATTTTTATAGAAAAGATTATCAGAGCTATTCGGCTTGAAGAAAAAGCGTTCCGTCGTGCGCCGGCTCAGACTGTAAACCTTTTCCATACCCTTCTGCATATTGCGGACTTCCCCCCTGAAGACCTCTCTCATCGCCGTTTCGCCCCTGTCAAAAGGCCGCAATATATCAAGCGCTATTTTCCGCTCTTCATTACTCAAAGGGAGGTTGGCTCCGAGTTCAGCCGCAATCCGGATATCCTGATATAAAAACGAAATGGAAGTAAGCTTTGAAATAATAAGCCTGGAATTACCTGCTATGAAACGCCAGAAATTCATATCATCCCTCAACCCTGTCAACGCGGCGGCATAGCGGCCCCTGCCCGCGGTTTCCGCCAGAAGAAGCAGCCTTAATATCCGGGTTTTCCTGATCGAAGAAAATTTCGGCATGGGAGCTGAAAAACCATAATCCACCGGATCGGCATATCCCGGATAATTCCGGAGCTCCTCATAGCGCCTCAGCAGTATCGCATTATCACGTTCCAGCGCGCGAATCTCCCCGCCGTGCTCCCTGACATACCTCAAAATATCCCTGTCTTTATTAATATTCAGGGATATTATTTCCCCCTTGAAAACAATCTCCCGGGCCCTGTTATCCGGGACCTGTTTGTCCTGCTCCTTATAGCTCCCGCCCGGCTCAATAATATCCCTGAGACCATGCATCTTCTTCTCTCCATAAGCATAAGGAGACATCCCCTGCGGCGCTGAAAATCCATAAACGGCAATCCAGGCATTGCCGGCCTCTACGGCTTCAGGCAGCGGGCGCGTCAGATTTTCGAGCATATTTCTTGACGGCTGCCCGTCATAAAACGCAAGCGATGCAAAAAGGACCGTGTAGAACAGGACTATAGCAAGCCATATTTTATTGATCGCCGGCATCTTCATCCCAACGCCATGAACAGCGGGAAGAAATTGTTTAATTCATTGATTGAATCGCCCAGCAGGAGAAAAGCGACCAAAAGAAGGCACATAAACGCCGACAGAATCAATAAAAATGCGAGCGTAAGACAGGCGGCCCCCCTGAGTCGCATGAATTGGTGGAGGGCAATAATGTTCGAGCAATAGTTCCTGACTCCCAGCAGGGCGATCAGGATAAAGGGGAGCAGAGTGACAGAGCCCAATAATAAACCGGGCTTGTAGAACTGGATGAGGACCAGACTATTGAGAAGAGCCATAACAGAGAGTGGCAGAAAAGACCAGGCGAATATCCGATAAATATCATTATACGATGCGGGGCTCCCCATCCTTCCGCCGACAAACCATTGAATCCTTGAACAGGTTGAGGAAACAATAAAACTGAAAAAAGGTCCGAACAGGAAGCCGATGGTGACGATGAGCGGCACGGTAAACATGTAACTCATCTGGATCCAGAGCGCGGTCATTACCAGCATGCCGTTTATTGCATTGACGGCCATGGCATAAATAACCGAACGCTTCAGCGCGGCGTCCCGTACAGCGGCGGGCCGGCAGATCAAGGCAATGTAAGGCGCGATTTTCAGAACCTGATTATCCTCCAATTAATGCCCTGCTCTTGGATTATAAGTTGTAATTATAGCATAGTTACAGCGGCAACCGGCCAGAATCAGGCATCCAAATCAGGCGTGGTCTCCGCTCCGGTCCCGTGCAGCTTCCTTTTCGGCGTTTTCGTCTATAGCCGCCCATTTTATCAGCAATCTTGCCGATATTCTATATACCCATATCATCAATAAAGCCGCTATTAATGAGGCAAGAGCGGCAAAGGCACGTGTCTGGACCGTGGAATATTCCGTTTTGAATGTTCCGGCATCGAACATTGCATTCATTTCACTATCCATTAATAACCAACATACAAACGCCGTCAATGCGCAAAGCAGACGAACCGATTTTGCGGAGAATTTGACAATCAGCATATATGCAATCAATAGCGGAATTAAACCGTGCAATACGAAAAACACCGCCATCAGCAATCCCGCAGGGCCGACATCATTGCCGATAACACCAACGACAACTTCCGCTGCAAGATACAACATATAGATTCCCGGAATCCCGACTGCAATCCCAATTGCCTTGATGCCCATACGAACTCTATAGGAACAGTTTTCCATATCCGTTTATTCCGCTGAACGAGCCCGTAGAAAAAGTCTGTTCTTAAGAATTATTGTCATTTTTTGCCCGTTCCTGATCTCGGTTATATTTTTTGTTTTGATCAGTTGTACCGGTTGTGTATATTTTCTCTTTTTAGCTGTCTTATGTCAACTTATTGCAATGTAAATTGGAGCCCATTATTCCGGCCCGGCAGCGCAGTCATAACGACAAATAGATCCGACAGACTTTTATTCATGTGCCGCCGGAGCTCACAGCACGACCATGACTGCTTCTACTATTAATACGGTTAATAGTATTCGTGCCCGTTTGCGAAATGTTATATCAATTACGCTTTTCATAATTATTGCATAACGAATAAATCAGCCGGTGCGTAGCGATCGGCTGGATTGTTTTTGTTGGGCAATTCAAAATTACAGCCCGTATCTTCTTGTTATAACAATAGTCCGGCTTCTCTTGCACTTCTTGTGCTTAAATCAAGTCGCTGATTAACTTCAGATAATGGTATGATGTCTGAAGTAATGTCAATGAGACTGCCGACAAAGAGTTTTATAGGTGTATCTGAACCAGGTTCCACAACAATGCGATATTCATTTTGGTAAGCAAATATCGAACGCTTGCGGAAGCGACCAGTTTCACCGGAAAACTCATTAGCATCATAATATTCAACAGGAGCGCATGTTGGACTAAGACTATCTGCCTTGGCTGCCTGAAATACTCGTTTCATAAATTCTGCAGGATTTAATATAAGTACGCACGAATCGCCAAACTGCAAATTTTTACTGTCGACCAATTTCTCATCAGTCGGTTTTGTAATTGCAAACATACTAAATATATTACATGATGCAGTGCTGTTCAGCGCAATTCGAACTGGCCCTGTTAATTCTAGTGGATTTACCGTGAATTTACCGAAACCAATCTTGCTCGCGTCAAATACAATTTCGGCATCTTTAGGCTGAATAATAGTTGTTGATCCTTCAAAGCAATCACCTCTTGCCATGTCAGATTCAAGCTGGGTAAACGTGGCTAACGTATTCATATACAGAAGACCATTATTGCGAAATTCCTGAATGTGCTCTTTCTTACCAAACTTTATGAGGCCGTATATTTTTATTTCTGATTCTGTCATTGATTATTTCTCAGCCCAACGCGAAGGATGACCTGCCGGGGTCTTTTCCGGTCAGGTCATCCACATGTTCGGCGTCCTTGACTGCCGAACTCAGTGGTCGATCAGACCTTTTGCACGGCTCTGCTTCTATCAATCCTTCGCGTTCGGCGTCCCGGCGCAAGTGTGCAGTTTTTATTAATTGCCGTTAATTTAATTTTGGAGGTAATCATGCTTATAAAAAGTTTGCTTATTACTCAAATTGCTTGTGGCCTGACAGTTTGTTTTTATGCCGTTAAAATATTGCATCTACTTAAAAAGAAGGATGCAGGACAGAATTACGCCTGCGAGAGTCAACGCAAGGATTACAGCAGTCATATATTTTATTTTCTGTTGAGTGTCCTTATTGTTACGCTCTTTCTGTTCGCGCCGAGCAAGTAATTCTTTTAAAGCAGGGTGACCATTTCGGCAATAAGATGGGCTTAAATGTATGACTTCCAATTCGAGTTCAACATCGGAGAGTGATTTGATTCTTTCTTCATCGGAAGGCATCTGGTATTCCCCTTGTGTTTTATTAGCGGGTATGGCCCCGCAAGCCTTTATCAGCGTGCATTGCCCCGCGCGGAGCGCAAGGGCATCGCGCCGGGACGCCGAACGAGCCTGTAGAAAAAGCCTATTTGTAAAAAGAATCTTTTTATCCATTGCCCGATTTAGGTTATTCATGAGGCTTTTGATTCTATCAGTTACCTCGGTTGTGTATATTTTCACAGTTTGTCTTCATTATGTCAACTGATTGTCGCCCAATTCTTTGTTCTTTTCTTCTTTCTATCCATATCCAAACCCGTATCTATGTATTTTCAGAAGGTTGTGTACCAGTCCATACAGTTGCCACTGAATGTTTACCTTCTTTTTTCCCCTCAGGCTGAATCTGTCCAGTCCTATTGTGCTCCGTATATTCCCAAACACAGGCTCTATTGTCCCAAGTCTCTTGTTATATATTAGCCGCCCTTTTATTGAGTCTATCTTTAGCTTCATCTTTTCTGTGTAGCTCTCTTTGCCTGCTTCGGTTTTTCCCTGAAAGAAATACACCTGTCGCGCCTTTGTCGTATCCGGACATCTAAGACATTCTTTCCTTAGCTCGCAAACCCTGCAATCCCTCTCACGCCCCTGATACTTTATCGCCCGGTTCTTCTTTACTGTCACCTGGTCACCACATCTGTACATCCTCTTGCCCGCGGGACATATGCAATGCGTCTTATCGTCGCTCATTGTGAAATCCCTTGGTCTGTATAACCCCTTCTTCCCGTAATATTCATCCCGCTCTTTTTTGAATCTCTCCTTATATTTACCATAGTCTTCAAACCTTGGATCTCTTTTCCGAAACTGGGTGTCCGCTATATAGGCGTCTATCCCGGCTTCCATTACCGCCTTTACACTGTCTTCACTATGATAGCCGCTGTCCGCAACAACTTTGGCCTTTTCTAATATCTCTTCTCCGTCTCCTATCGCCTCAAAGTTCTCCCTGACCCCTTCCAGCATCGGCTTTATCAGATCATTCTCCGTCCCACTGCCAAACACTTCCGCATGCGTTATGATCTGATGTTTGCTGTCCACTACAGCCACTCCGTTATAGCCCTGGATCACTCCATGCCCTGTCTTCATCTTTGCGCTCTCGTTGTCCGTTATGTTGCTCTTCAGGACTTTCCCCTTTTTGTTGGTCTTGTCGTCGTTGTCTTTCAGCCAGTTCTTGATCTTCTTTACTTTCTTCTTCAGGGTCTCGGCGTATTGTTTTTCCTGCCCAACTGTTCCTTTGTTTTCTTCCCTTAGGTCTATTTTTTTGTGCTTCTGCACTATCCGCCGTATCGCTTGCTCCATCTTCTCTTTCTTCTTCTCAAACTCTTCTCTGCTCCCGCTCCACTCTTTCGACGCATTACTCGGCATCTTGCAGCCGTCTATCGCGAACATCTCTTTGCCGATCAGCTCCATTTCGTCACAGATCAGCAATACTTCCAGAAACAGCTTTGTTGTCTCCTGATCAAGGCTTGAGATGAAGTCGGCTATGGTCGTATAGTGCGGCTGCGTGTCCGCAGACAGGGCCATGAAGATTACGTTCTCCCTGCAACTCTCCGCTATCTTCCTGCTTGAGGTGATTCCTTTTGAATAGGCGTACAGCACGATCTTAAGCAGTATCGCCGGGTCATACGCCGGAGCCCCGGTGTTGTCATTGTTATATCTTGAATCGAATATCGACAGGTCTATTTCTTCATCGATCAGATAATGAAGGGTATGCTCGAATGTGCCGGGTACAATTTGTTTGTCAAAGCAGATTGGGATGAACTTGCCCTGTGAATAATCATACTTCTTGTATCTCGCCATACTTTGCCCCCCGTATCATGGGCTCCAGTCACTTTAAAGCAACTGCATATGGCTTATTATAAGGCTTTTAGAGGCTTTTTCTACAGCCTCAACGCTAAAGCTCACCGGGAGGCGTGGGACGTTTCACGCCGATCCGGTGTAGCGCCTGGTTATGGCTCATTTTTAACTTCAACTGTTGCCCCTAAGGATTCAAGCAGATGTCGTATTGAAGCGGCTTTTTCTGTCTCAGATATTCTGTCCAATGTAAATTCCATTTTTTCTTTATCCAATACTTTACGCGCAAGCCTTTTTATTTCTGTGTTGTCCACATTGCTAAGCTCTCGCATTCGGTTGACAAACTGGCGTTTCGCTTGCCCTGACCAATCTGTCCATGCCTTGTTATGATCCCATGCTTTGATTTCAAGCTTAATCATATCTTTGCCATAACACCGACATTCAGACAAAAGCTGCTGAACCCTTTATGCCGTTTTCTATATTTTGCCGTTGTCTCTATTTATTTCGTAACCACTTTGCGCCGAATAATCCTACGGTAATTAATGCATCTATTTTGCCATAACGAAAAGCTAAGCCGGCGCGGTCCAGCGGGCCGCGATCGGCTTCAGCAGTTTGTTCGCCACGCGTTTGTTATAGATGTACCATACGCCTCTAATGCTTTTCTTGATGCCGCGAATATCTGAGCGTGTCTGTTTCTGACGATGTGTTCATTATACGCTGTCGCCTCTACGAGCCCTACTGATCTTTGTTTATCAGCTTCATATTTCTTGCTTTCAGTCAATAAGACCGCAGTAACTGGCGAAACAGGGTAGTATAATTCCAATTGCTGTGGAGGATTGTTGAGCTTTCCAGTGGCGTATGTATTGACAACAGGCTGATCGCCTGTAATGAACGGTGCCGATGATCGGTTATCAAGCAAAAGGAGCCGAAAATTCTTCCTGTCTGTATATAGGTTCCCGCCCATGTTCGTTGCAAAAATGTGGCTAAGAATGTTCCATATCTTTTCAATATCTATATTTCCAGGTGGCCTCACGTTAGCAATGACACTCGCCTTAACCTTCTTGGTTCTCATGTATTGAACGCAAAGAAAATATATGAAATCTATAAAGCCTTTATCATTGTTGAAGAAGTCAGTATTGCCGGACCGAATGGATTCGATATGTCCAATAGCACTATCCTCGATTCTGCTATGATAATCTTCTTCGAAGTTGTTTACAGTTTCCTCAATTTTCTGGCTCACGACCGGATTATCGAGGCCCTGGGATTGGATGAAGCTTTTCAACTCAAATACAAAGTTGAATTGCTTGATCAGATTCATGTGTAACTTTTGAAGAAGTTGCGGGGATTGTTCTATAACAAATTTCTCTATAAAAGCAATATCTTCTTTGTTTAACTCTTTCAGCCTGTAAAAGTCACGTTCATTAGCAATGCCTATTAGACTAGACTCGAAAACTTTGTTGTCTCTTAGACAAAAAATCTTATTATCTGTAGACCAAGGTTTCAAGTAGTGTTGCCAAACATAATGCTGCCGTCTTTTTTTCATTACATATGACTCCTACATTACATCAGACTATCTCTGGCGAACGCCTGAGCTAAGCGGCCCGGCAAAGCCGGGTCCGTCTTGAGCGATTTGTTATGCAATTAATAGATTTTGCGCCATCTCTTGAATGCGCGAACATCCTCTGATGATAGTGCAAACCATTCCCCTTCTTTTCGCTTACTGGCAAAGCGTGTATGCCAATAGATTTCTATTCCCGTTGGATCGTCTGTTTCTATAAAATGAATTGGTTGTACTTTTTCAGGCAGCTCCAATCTGATTTCACCCTCACGACGTATAGGATTAAATGTTTTGCCAATTTTGTATTCATTGCGTTTGCCATGCCGTATGATGTATACGAAACCACTTTTGACCGCAGACGTTTTTGCAAAATCATAGTTTTTTATTGAGCCTGCAATTTCAGAACAATATGGAATAATGTCAATATATTCTTTTTTCCCCGAACAATAATCAATAATTCTCTGGGCACGTTCACGCTTTGATCCAAGCTGATAAAAGGCTTTATCACTCGGAAATTTATTGTCGTTTATTTTTTTAAGCCTAAGTTCGCCTTCAACTGGAAAATGGCCAAGCTCTCTAATCAGCTCTATATATTTTGTGATTAAAATATCAGAATCATATGCAGTTATAAATTCGTTTGGTTGACACCCCGCATCGGCAATTGCGTCGCTCCATTTTAACCACATAGTTGGAAACCAGTCAGACTTGCGAATACCAGTTTTGGCGGCAAACTGCAACGCACCTGGTGCCTTGCCACCATTTTCTTTTGTAATGCGTCTAATTTCGGAAAGTATATCCTGTTTATTCATTTCTTCTATTTGCATAACATATAATCTACCTCGCAGGTATTTTCTCCATTTCGCTTTATGATAGCACAACTCATAAAAATTTACTACAATTATTAATGTATATATTTCAACAACATAGCAAATGCTTTTATACGTAATTTGTGGTATTACGGACTAAAAACCCAGGGAGGTAGTTTATGGCAAAATCTCTTTCAGCCCAATATGAACAAACAATATTGCCAACTCTTCAAAAGCAGCCGGGCGGATAAATCACGCCTGCG
>JGI20214J51088_10000535_pt1 | contig 26398 bp, 22 predicted proteins | sample WetSurMetagenome_FD_51088 | JGI IMG/M metagenome (IMG submission 51088) | reverse complement strand
CTGATTCAGTGCCTGTAACCTCGACAGGAATTAAATTGAGCGCTTTCTTTAGTTCTTCGTCAGGAATGTGATACTGGAAACGACCTACTGAACGCTCGTATAATCTCAGTTCTTCAACAAATCGGGAGATTTCTTCCTCTGTCGGTTTATACTTATCTAAGCCCAGTTGACGACGCACGAAATCCCCCACAACCAAAGTCAACGCCTGATCGGTTCCGCCTGCTGAACGAATTGGCCCAGCAAAATATATGGCTAAATAACGTGTTCTGTCGGCGTTTGTCTTTATTTTGACTTCAGCTATGCCTTGAATTGGCGCTGCCGTTAAGCCTTCAGTGAAAATTGCAAGAGCCGTCCGAATCGCCTGTTCAGCGACTCTTTCAGGTTCCATGTNNCCGAATTTGCCCAAGGTGATTTCTTCAGCGACTTTGAAGGCTATTTCTTCCCGTGGCATCTTAGTGCTCCAATCCCTAATGCTGAGGGCAACTTCTTTGGGTCCAACCAAGCCTTCCACTAAGTCAGCGATGTCTTGGGCTATGATACATTCTGTTTTTAAGGCTGGATCAAGACCTTTGGATCTGGCGCTGTCGCTTATAGTGTACAACTCTTTTAGCTGGTTTTCCATTGCTTCAACGTAGTTTTGATAGCCCTTGCTGATATTCAAGTTGACAGCCCACCCGCAAGATATGATGCAATGGGTTATTTTGGCTTTCTAAAATTAAACAGAAAAGCTAACCACAAAAACCTTAGACCTTGACGCATTTTATGGCTTTAATGATTTCAGAAACCCGTTGCTTAGCATCACTTGATTCAGTGACNTTTCCAGTAACAATTACGTCTGCACCTGCCGANGCCGCGACCGACGCCTGCTCCTTACTCCTGATTCCGCCTCCAACGATAAGCGGAATATCGATGAGATGCTTAACTGCACGAATCATTTCAGGAGGCACAGGGGTTGCTGCTCCAGAACCGCCTTCAAGATAGATAAAATGCATACCAAGGTACTGCCCTGCTAGAGCGTGAGCGGCTGCAAGTTCAGGCTTGTTGTAGGGTACTGAGATTGCTTTTCCGACTATGCCAGCTGTGCCCCCGTCCCCTACGATTATGTACCCCATAGAAAGTGGTTCTAAACCATACTTTTTAACTAGGGGAGCTCCCAAGATTTGGGCGCCTATGAGGAAGTAGGGATCAACTGAGTTGAGCAGGGACATGAACCATATTGCGTCCGCGTGACAACTTATTCCAGTGACGTTATTTGGGAAAAGAATCGTTGGAATGTTTACTTTGGATTTAATGGCTTTTACAACTTCATCAAGATGATTTTCAGAAACAAAAGTTGAACCTCCAATCATTATAGCGGCGGTTCCGCTGTTATTGGAGCTTTCAGCAATCCGTGAAGCATCAGAAGCAGTTACCTTTTCAGGGTCTATGAGGGTTAGGTGGATTGAGCCATCATTTTTTATTTTTTCAAGCAAGTACCTTTCAATAGGCCCTAGCATACAAGTGATCCTTCAATTACTCTTTTTTTACGTTTGTTACAGGTGTTCTTTTCTGGGTACCGTAAACACGGTCGGTTAACATGCAGTAAACGTCAACTTCGCCTTGTGCGGGTTTAACTGGAAATTCTTCCTTAAGACCGCAGCTGCTACATTGTGCAATCGAATGGCCACCCTCGTCTCTGAAAATCTCCACGCGTACGGTTTCTTTTCCGCATCTAGGGCAAGAGAAGAATTTAGGTAAACGCTTCTTTGGAATGTGAACAACTTTTTTCCTTCTTCGCCCCATACAATAACCTTCTGCAACGTCTGGTAATGTTCATTAATATTTATGCTTGTCCTTAAATACTTGCCTACTAACCATCAATAATGAGGCTGTCATTGCAAGTGAAGTTAACGCCTTCCCTCTTAGAGATGGATTTTTCAGAGACGCAAAAAAGAATCTGCCGTTTCATCAAAGAATATGTTGAAAATGCAGGGGCAAAAGGCATTGTCCTTGGGCTTTCCGGGGGAATTGACAGCGGAACCATAGCGGCTCTGTCAAGCCTTGCCATTGGAGGGAAAAACGTTTTGGGGCTCATGTTGCCCGAGAAAGAGAATTTTAACCAAAAAGACATTGATGACGCAAGAGTTGTTGCAGAGCAATTTCATTTGGAAACTCAGGTATGTGAAATGTCACAGATGCTAAACTGCTTCTATGGTGCCATTCCCATATTTGACCAATCAGATAGGCTCTGCAAAGGAAATATTAAAGCAAGGACAAGAATGATTTACCTATACTACTACGCCAACAAACAAAACCGAATAGTCTGCGGCAGCTCCGATAAGTCAGAGACAATGATGGGGTACTTCACCAAGTGGGGAGACGCCGCTACAGATATAGCGCCAATAATGGATTTATACAAGACCCAAGTGCGCAAATTTGCAATCCATTTAGGAATCCCAAAAGAGCTTGCCTTAAAACCGTCCACGCCAGCACTTTGGCCAAACCAGCTGGCTGAGTCTGAGCTTGGAATCAAGTATGAAACTTTAGACCTTATTCTTTATGGACTTGAACGGTTCATGACGCCTGAAGAGATTGCCGAGCAACTTAGAGTTGAGAAGGCTATTGTTGACAAGGTAAAGAGCCGATGGCTCGCAAACGAGCATAAGAGAAGAATGCCACTAGCCCCTAAAAGTGGATACAGAACCGTGGGAAACGATTTTAGGCTTCCAAGACACACATATTGAAAAGTGAAAACGCATGAAAGATAAGATCAAGCTTGCCCTCGCCCAAATAAGCAGCAAAAGAGAAAACAAAAAAGAGAATCTACTTAAAATCGAAAAATTGACGCTGAAAGCGAAGCAGCAAGGAGCAGACCTCATCGTTTTCCCAGAACTCTCATTGACCGGTTATGTGATACTCGACCAAGTTTACGAATTAGCCGAAACCATACCTGGACCGTCCACTCAGAAAGTTGAAGCTTTGGCAAAGAAAACAGGGATGCATATAATTTTTGGAATGCCTGAGTTAAGCGAGAAAACCCAAGCAACAGTCTTTAACACTGCAGTCTTTGTTGGACCCCAAGGTTTAATCGGTAAATATCGCAAAATGTATTTGCCAACTCACAGCGTGTTTGAGGAGAAAAGGTATTTCCGTCCAGGTTATCAAACAGCCGCATTCCAAACAGACTTAGGAAGCATAGGGTTGAGTATTTGTTATGATGTTTTCTTTCCAGAGGTGTTTAGGCTGACACGCCTGAAGGGCGCACAACTAATAGTCTGCATATCTGCATCTCCAGCCGTGCGTAGAGCCTACTTTGAACTCTTAACTTCCGCCCGAGCATTGGAAAACACGGCTTTTCTTGCCTACGTTAATCTTGCCGGTATTGAGGATGGCTTGCAATTTTGGGGCGGAAGCCGCCTTGTTAGTCCAACAGGCGATGTTATTGCTAAAGCAAAGTACGATGAAGAGGACTTTGTCATTTGCGAAGTTGATTTTGGGGACTTGCGGACGGCTGAAACCTTCATTCCAACTCTGCGGGACTTACGTCCCGAGCTTTTTGAGAAATTAAAGGAATACTCAGAGCGTCTTTAAACGTCACACAAAGAAACGTCCTCCGTAACTGCAAATCACAAATGCATCACAGATGTGTGATATCAAGTGTTTCATGGATAAATCACGGTGATTTGTTTGTGATTGGTGACGTCACGAACATTATTCATTAATCACAAGTTAGACAAAAGCCTAGAAAAGTGTGTTTTAGATAAAGTAGAGTATGGAAAAGTCAGTTTTCTTTGTTTAAAATTGTAAAAAATGCCGGGTCAGAGCACTGCAGGTGTTTGCAAAAGTGCATTTTTTATATAAAGTTCCGAGTAAAGTATTGTGCGAATAATCAATAATTTAGCCGTTTTTATGTTAACTATAATCATTCAAGCCCTAAATAGCAAAAGGGATTTGTTTATACCTTATTTTCTTGTTTTACCGTTCAATTAGACGTTTTATATAGCAATAAGAACACTGTTTTACTTGGACAAAACTTAAAAAGCGGGCACAGTATACAAAACTGTATCCATTTAGAGTATGGAAGGAGAGGCTAGTTTGAAGCTTAAAGACGGTGTACAAGCGTGGTTAAACGGGGCGCTAAATGACCCAATAGTTAAAATCCTAGCTAAAAATAGCCAATTAACAAAAACCCAGCTCGAAACTCTACTAATAGACGTTTTAGCCGAAAATATATCGGATAAACAACTAAAGTACGATGAAAAAGCTGCATTAAGGCTAACCAAGGCCAAAATAAGCCGCGGTTCCTTTAACAGGACGTTAAAACAGTCCAAAGAAAATGTCATAAAATCGATCTACACGGTACTACTTTTAGGATATTTGGGTGTGTTTGAGAGTACAACTCTTGACCCGTATCTCGAAATAGCCAATAAACTACACGAATATGTCGAGGCGCACCAGGATATCCCGGGCAAGGAAGAGGAACTAAAAGACCATCTAAAAGTCATAGAAATCATCCGTGAGGAGCTCGAAACAAGCCTAAAACGGCTTTCTAGTCCATCAAAAGAGCCTTTGTGACGTCACAAATCACACGGCAAACCAATTGTTTTTATCCGCCAGAATGACACTGAAATCACCCAAGACATAGGCTTAAATCAAGCATTAAATAGAAAAATAAGCGCAGATTAAAGCGTTTTGAGAGCATTGTGATAAGCTCAAGAAGTAGCCAAATTTTGCTGTGATGTGTGATGTCATAGTAAACATAAATGACGCCACCACAAACCTTAAGAAGTCCATGGAAATACTGTGATGTGTGATGCAACGGATTAAATCACGCATAAATCACAGGGGCAAAATATCACGGTGGACTTTGCACCAATTCTCATAGCAGTTCTATTAGCTGCCACAGTGGCAGTTTCAGTTGAGTATTACAGGCAAATACGTAAAGCACAGAAAGAATATGAGAAAGCCAGGGACCTTGTGGAAGATATTGTGCTAAGTTTTAACAGAGAACTTAAGCGTGAAGCCGACAGGTTAGAGGTAATTACTTGTAAAGTTGAAGAAAACTCCTCTAAAGCAGACAATAGTCTAAAGAAGATAGACAACGTGGAAAAGAGGATAACGCCATTTGAACAACAACTTGGCACTATCACACAAACTGTATCACAAACGCTCTCGCAAAGCAACACTAACATCCTATCAGGATTGTCAGGTTTAGAATTGAAAATCAAGGACATTGAAGCGTCCCAGGAAACTTTGCGAGTAAAGATCGTTGGTTTCGAAGAACAAATCCAAAAGATAGCTGTTGCGCCACCCGAAATTAGGAATGCTCCCGTGATAATGATAAAGCGTGATAAAGCCATGGCAGCCTTAACCGACACCGAAATCACTGTACTGGAAATGCTGTCCAAAGAAGGCGCAAAGACGGCGCCGGAAATTAAAGAGAGAGTGCATCTTAGTAGGGAGCACACGGCACGGTTGATGAAGAAACTCTATGAGGAAGGATACCTCGAAAGAGAAGCAGGCAAAATTCCTTTCAGGTATAGCATCAAAAAAGAGATGGAAAATCTGATGCAGAAAGCTGAAAGCAATCCATCGTAAATGCCATAGACAACCTTTTTTGTCTGCTTAATTTTTAGCAGCTTGTCATCTGTAGTAGCTTCTGTCAGTCAGAAGGCCTTAATCGAATAGATATTTTTTAGGCATTCTCGTTAGCGAACAACTTTCGTTTCGGTCCAGGCAAGTTAATTTTCAGCTCAGAGATTAGCAACATTTCACCTATATTAAATTATTTTAAAGCTTTCAAATAAAATTATTTTATGCGTTGCTTTATGGTTGCTTGAGAAAGATTTGGCGCGGTCTTGTACTTTAGGCTGTTTGGTCCACCAGTTCTAAGCAGCAGGCCTTTGGTTGCCATCCTTGAAAGGTAGGTGGAAACTGTGCTCAGGCCGACGGGTTCCTTGAGTTCCTGCTCGTAAATTGACTGAATGTCTTTTGAAGAGAACCAAATCAATGGAAAATTCTTCTGGATAACAATCTGAACCTTCTCAAAACGTGACAAAGCTTTGTTCGGTAAAGTAGTCCCTGCATTCGCATTTGGACTCTCCCCCGGTGCACCGCCCAGCAACTCTACCAGATCCAAAAGGCGTAGAGCTTTATCACGGGTCACTTGACCCTCAAAAGCAATAGTATATCGATTACCATCGCTATCGAACAGCTCAACGCGCATTTTACGAGCCGGCATTTGGTGTACACCTTAAGGTTGTTCACAACTTTATACTTCACACCTTATAGCTGTTATGGTGAAATAAAAAAGTAAAAAAAGGCAATATCGAGCTTATAATTTGGTAATTGGTGAAATACAGAGCTGTTTCATTATTACCAGCTTCACAGTAAAGTGAAATGCCTGAAATAATTCAGTTATGCCTTAGTTATGCTTTTCCAGTAGAAGTGTAGGGGTGCCTTGTTCACTTGTAAAAGACAGTAAAAATGTAAATTATCAAAAAAGAGGGCTGGTAAAGCAACAATTTCTGTGCTATTTCACATTTGTTCACAACTTTGTGAACGTAAAACCTGAGAAAGTTTGGTATGAAAAATCGTCAAGGCAACTTTAACTTCAATGAAGGCAGACTATGTTTAAAAGAATCCACTGAAAGGATTTACTTAGGCAATTCACCATGGAAAAATGTTTGGAGACGCACCCCTATGTTTCCTCTCGAAGTATTTAGGACAAAAAGAAGTCAGGAAAGACTAAAAAAATAATTGTAGAATGTTTGTCTAAATTCTTGGATAGTAATTATTAATATATAAAAACGTATTTTACATCTCAGAGTATATCTCTATATATATTTAATATAGTGATTTTAATATATCGAGCTTTTTTCTCCAGTAGAAACTTTGGGGTGTGTGTAGTCTCGCTTTGTTTGGTTATTATTGACTGTTTTCATTGTTTTTTAGGATTGTTGTGTTCTAAGACCAGTTTTTTGTACTATATCCTTTATCTGTTCCACACGAAGTAACGGTGTTACCTCTGAAGAATGAGGGATCGCGAATGGGCAATTCAAGCGTACTAGATGATGTATTCGAAAATTTCGTTAACGGGGTTAAATTGTTTAAAGACCGAGAGGTCTTAAGACACGACTATCTTCCGGAAAAACTTCCACACCGTGAAGACCAGATTCGTTTGTTAGGTGCGACTGTTGCTCCAGTATTGAGAGATTCTCGTTGCTCCAACATTTTCATTTACGGTAAGACTGGAACAGGGAAAACAGCCGTAACAAAGTATGTGTTGAGTCATTTGGAATCCAAGGCAAAAGAATATGGCGCACAGGTAAAATTCTGCTACATTAACTGCCGTATGACGGGCTCTGAATACAGGGTTTTCGCAAGCCTAAGCCAAAGTGTTGGTATATCCGTACCCTTTACAGGCCTATCTGTAGGGGAAGTTTTCGATAGGTTTCGCTCAGGGTTAGATCAATCCAGAATAATCTTCATCATAGTTTTGGATGAGGTTGATGCGTTGATTAAAGCACACGGCGACGCTTTCATGTACGAACTAACAAGAATAAATGAAACATTAACCAAAAGCAAGGTTGCCATAATCGGCATATCTAACGACCTGCGCCTAAAAGAATTCTTAGACCCACGAGTCTTTAGTTCACTCAGTGAAGAAGAACTTGTCTTTAGGCCTTACGATGCAGGGGAGCTTCGAAACATACTGCTTGAACGGTCAAAATTGTCTTTCCAAGATGGCGTTTTATCCGATTCGGCGTTGAGCATTTGCTCGGCTTTAGCTGCTGCAGAGCATGGGGATGCTAGGCGGGCTCTGGATTTGTTGCGTGTTGCTGGGGAAGTGGCTGAACGTCAAGGTGCAAAAACGATTACTGAAGAGCATGTGCGCCAGGCCGAGAAACATATTGAGCATAACCGAGTTGTTGAAGCCCTCAATAACTTAACGTTGCATTCAAAGTTGGTTTTGCTGAGTGTCTACCACCTAAACAAACCAAGCGCCACAACAGGCGAAATATACGATATTTACAATGAATTGTGCGGTGAAATGGGTGCTGGTCTTCTAACGCAACGCCGTTTAGGGACTTTGGTCAATGAGCTTGATTCGATGGGTCTTGTGAATGCAAGAGTGGTGAGCATGGGCCGATACGGTAGGACCAAAAAGATTAGGTTGGAAATCTCTCGTAGCTTGATTAGGGATGTCTTTGGCGGGGATAACCGCTTTAGCCGCTTAATTGAGTATTCACCCCAAGTTTCACGCAAAAACTCGAGTGGCAGCGCCTAACCTAATTAAAAGATAGAACGGTGGTGTGCAGTGTCTGCAGGTTCACTACCGGCACTTTTCCCGGTGTGGGAACCAACCCTAATTTTTCCATGTAGTCAGTTTGTTCTTGCCAACCGCCTGAATTAACTACGAGTACTCCACGGTAGTTGCAGTATCCTATCACGTGTATATGACCCGCATGGAAAATGTCTGGTACCCGGTCAATAACCAGGTAGTCTCTGTTCTCTGGCGATAACATTGTTTTTCCGCCGTAAACGGGCGCTAAATGGCGGCTTTGCATAAGTAATCGCATTGCTTTCTCTGGATGGTCATGGTCCATTCCAGGTATAACAGCAATTATATCGTCTAAGCTTCGGCCATGATACATGAGAATTTCCACGCCGTGGAGGCTTAGAAGGCATGGGCTTCCAACTGAGTGGATGTTTTTTTTCCCTTTAATTGCTGTAAGGTACCCTTCTGGTATGGCTGGTTGCGGCAGGGATTTGCGTGAAGCATCATGGTTGCCTGGAGAGAGGAAAATTTCGATGTAATCTGGGATTTTTTCGAGATATTTTGCGGCGAAGTTGTATTGCTTGTGGACATCGCGTATGGTTAGTTCGTTTTGTTGGTTGGGGTAGATTCCGACGCCGTCAACGATGTCTCCAGCGACTAAGAGGTATTTTACTCTGCTCGCAATTTCTTTCATCTCTGGGGTTCCGTACTTGCCTTTAAGCCAGAGTATGAATCGTTTGAATGATTCTTTCTGGAATTTTGTGCTACCGATATGGATGTCCGATGTGAGGACTGCGTAGACTGTTTCTTGGGCTCTTTGTTGTTGCTTTCTGCCTATTTCTGGAAAGATTATGTCTTCCACCATGAAAAGGTTAGTCCGTGTTTTGATTACTGCTAGGCAGATTACTTGGTCGGGCAACAGCATGAGGGCTTTCTTTTTAACTTCTTCAGGCGCCTTTTGAGGCACAAGGACAGTTGCGCTTCCCTGCAAGTCTTCAACAGAGAGAATTGTATGGTTTTTTGAATCCCGTTTTTCAGTTAGCATGCAAATTATTTTTAGTTTAGTTTTTGCAGGTGATTTGAGCGCTTCAAGGATTGACGTTGCGGCTTTAACGTCCATTCTCTGCCTAAGTAAACGTTCGATGCGTTTGAAGCGGTCTTGGAAGTAAACTAGGTACTCGTCAAGTGTTCCATTCGAGCTCAGTTTGCCAGTGGCGTCTTCGATGATATTGATTTCTGCTGGTATCTCTTTGGCGTATGGATAGAACTCGGTTTCACCAGTGCTTGTTTCGGATGTTTTTGGCGGTTCTGTGAGAATTTGTTGTTCTGGGGTACTTGGTGGCTCGGGCGGCTCTTTTTCTTGGTTAGGTATTATTTGCTGCTGTAGTAATGTTTCCAAAAAACCTCTCTCGATGAACATCGGCTTGTCCTGGAGTTCCTGTATTCGTTCAAGTGCCAAGTTCATAATGGTGACGGGGTCATTGGCTTCGGAATTTTGGCTCAAGAACTCGAATGCTTCGCTGTTCAGTTGGTATCCGGCCGCGATTGTTGCTTGGATTGCTCTTTGGAGTTTTTCTTGTGCGCTCATAGAGTTCTTGCCTGACCAATTGTAGTGATGGGTTTTTCATCTTAGGCAGTTATGCTCTTGAGTTATTTACTGTTTTTCGTTTGGTGGGTGATTTTGAGAGAACGGATTTGGTGATGCCTCTTGATATAGCAAAAAACTGTTTGGTCTTTTGGAGTACTTTGAGTGATTGTATATTTAACATAAAGTTATTGTAAATCAACTCAATTTATATAAACTACTAATAGTTTAGATACCTTATATCTTGCTCAGGTGTTACGAACATGGGTGATTTACGCAAGGTTCAACAAACGCCAACTGGCACTTTCTTTGTTTGTGTGCCTAAAGATTGGGCTCAGAAGAATGCCCTTAAAAAAGGCAGTTTGGTTAATTTGGACGTGACTGCCGACGGCAAACTTCTTGTCGACTCCAAATATGATGTTGAGCAGCAACCTAGATCTGCTTCTTTGAGTGTTGGTCCCTTTTTGGGGCGTGAGATTGTTGGGCACTACCTTCTTGGGTATGATATAATTCGTATCGAATCAAAGGACCGCATTGATTCTTACGTTAGAAACTTGGTTAAATCGACTGCTGAATCACTGGCTGGCTTGATGATTGTTGAGGAAACCACTTCGATGATATCCTTACAATGTTTGATGCAGCAGCAGCCCTTTACCTCTCCTGAAAAAATTTTGCAGCGTAATCATGCCAGTGCTGCTAGAATGATTCGTGATGCCGCTAACTCGTTTGTTAATGGAGATATAGATCTGGCTAAGAACGTTATTGAAAGAGATGTAGAGAACAACAAATTCTATTTTTTATTAGTTAGAATTTTACGCACGATTATTCAGAATCCACGATTAAGCGAGAAGATTGGGATTACACCGATAGAATGTTTGGACTACCGTTTGGCTGCAAGCCTAATCGAAGGTATCGGTGACGCATGTGTTCAAGTGGCCTCAAACACTATAGCGCTCAACGGCGTCAAATTATCTGATGAACTGCGTAAGTTGCTTTTTGAGTTGCAGTCTGCTTGTTGCGAAGCCAACGAGCAAGCGCTCAAATCATTCTTAAGCAAAGATATTTCTTTGGCGGAGAACGTACGCACCCTTCGAGGGAAAATCGAAGCAAACTATTCCAAAGTTGAAGGTGTAGCAAAAGAATCATCTGTTGATTTGATGCCGCAGATTTTGGCGGCGGTGTCTTTTCTTAGGCAGATTTACGAGCGCAGCGTAGACATGGCTGACCTTGTAGTTTAATCCCTGAAGCGCTCTTTTACCCAACCCTCTTATTTCAAAGGTCCTTTTACACTTAGCTTATCTTGCTTTGACTTTTGAAAACTCCATACCGACCTACACCTATAGTTTTCTACATTCTGTTATATTTNGATCCAGAGGTACACATAATTTTAAATCTATTTACCGACTCTGGCATAGTTAAACTTGTCTTTTTCTGTTGGTAAAGGGTTAAATTTGCTGATTTATATTCACATTAGGGATTACGGATGCCCAATACTGCTGATAAAATTGCTAACGCCCTGTACAAATCAGGGTGCTTAAAGTTTGGAAGCTTCAAAATTAAATCTGGGGCAACAAGCCCCTACTACATAGACCTTGCACGTGTTCTCTCTGAGCCACGGCAACTGTGCGCCATCGCTGAGGCCGCTGCGGAAAAAATCAAGCAAATAACTGCTACCGACAAAATAGACAAGTTAGCCTCAATCGAGCTTAAGGGCGCGTTGATTGCGCCAAGCATCGCATGCAACCTAAACCTGCCCTGCGTTATTGTCCGAAAAGAAGAGAAAGCTTACGGCGTCACAGGTAGAATCGCCGGCGCAGATGTAGCCAAAGGTGACAACATCCTCTTTTTCGACGACGTCATAAGCGAAGGGCTATCCAAAGTTGAAGGCATAAAACCCCTCCAGGAACTCGGCGCCAACGTTAAGCACCTGCTAGTCGTAGTAAACCGGGAGCACGGCGGCAAAGAAAAACTAGAAAAACTTGGTTATCAAGTGCATGCCTTAGCGAAAATTTCAGAAATCGTAGTTTCACTCTATCGGGAGAAGCAGATCTCTAAGGAGCAAGCTGACAAGGTCTTAGAGTACGTTAAAAACTTTCAGATTGGCTAATGTAGAGAGTTATGCTTTTTTCTGTCGTACTTCTGGAGTAACCACTGTTCAAGGGGGCCTTTCTAGGTCCTTTGGCGTATCAGTCTCCCCTTTACCCCAAATTTCTTCGACGGATCGCATATAAAAAGTTGACCACCAATTAAAAATAAGTCAAACCAACGGTATTCCATAAAAATAATGCCCCTATATTTATTGGCTGCCAGTCAGCAAGAATATACTACCCAAAGGAAGAACTAGAAAATGCAGGACCAAAAGCAAGTAGTCAAAGCAATGCTTAAGCCAGAAACGTACCCCCAAGACCCTGGCAAAATAGACTTAATACAAACCCACATATCCTTCGTTTTCTTAACCAAAAATTACGTTTACAAAGTAAAAAAAGCCGTAAACTTCGGGTTCCTAGATTTTTCCACCATAGACAAAAGGCAAGGGTTCTGCGAAAAAGAGTTAGAACTCAACAGACGACTCTGCCCAGAAATTTATCTCGAGGTTGTCCCCATCAACAAGTCAAGCACCATCAAGATAAACGGTAGCGGGGAAACAATTGAATATGCATTAAAGATGAAGCGGCTACCCCAAGAAAGAATCATGACAGAGCTCCTAAAAGAAAACAAAGTGGACAAAAAAATAATTGATGAACTTGCAGGTATAGTTGCGCAATTCCATTCAAAAGCACTGACAAACAGTGAGATAAGTGTGTTCGGTTCCCTGAAGATGATAAAGACTAACTGGGACGAAAACTTCGCTCAAACTACAAAATACCTCAACCAGACAATCCCGCAAACGGAATTCCACTTCGTCCAAACAAGGATCAACGCTTTCATGGGGAAAAATACTGCCCTTTTTGAAAGCCGAATAGTAGGTAAACGAATCAGAGATTGCCATGGCGATCTTCACTCGGGAAACATCTTCATAACAGATAAAATCTGCATTTTCGATGCGATAGAATTCAACGACCGCTTCAGATACTCCGATGTTGCCGCAGACGTAGCTTTCTTAGCCATGGACCTCGACTTCCAGCAGAGACCTGACCTTGCAAATTACTTCATAGAACGATATCTGGCAAACTCTAAAGACCAGCAGCTAACACAACTTCTTCCCTTCTATAAGTGCTATCGTTCGTATGTACGCGGCAAAGTAATCAGCTTCAAACTAGACGACCCAAACATAACCAGCGAGGAAAAGTTATCTGCAACCAAGGACGCTCAAGCATACTTCAAACTGGCTGCTGGATACGCAAAAAACCTCTAACAGGCTTTTCTTTTTATTTGAATTGGTTGGATATCCACTCTGGAATCTGAACAGTACCCATCACGATTGGCTTCTGGTGGCAATCACTGCCTCCCGTCATCATTAACCCCTGAGCCTTTGCAAACGCTACGTAGTGGCTTGTTGTTTCGGGGGTGCTTCTTGAATGCCAACATTCAACGCCGTCAATGTATGGCTGCATTTTTTCTTTGACAATTTCTGTTTGATCAACAAGTGATTTAGTCAACGACGTTAGCGAGGTTCCGTGGGGGTCGTTTGGATGCGCCAACACTAACTTTCCGCCCGCGTCATGGATGAGTTTTGCAGCGTCTTCTAGGAAAAGTGGGAATTTTGGTACGTCACATTTGACGAGGTATTTGTCGAAGGCTTCTTGCCGAGTTTTAACGATATCCTTCTTAACTAAGTAGTCAGCTATGTGGGGTCTACCGAGTACGCCATCAACTGACTCTTCAATCCTCTTCAAATCATCCTTTGTTAGGGCTGCAATGTGTTCTTTTTTGAATTCAGCGTTGAGGTTGTCGAGGATTTTAGCTGCCCTCTCCTCTCTGTACTTCGCCATTTTCTCCAGTTTGCTTTCCAATGCCTTGTTATCTGCGTCAAATTGGTATCCCAAGAAATCCAGAGAAACCACCTTGCCCTCATGATACTCCGGGTGAGAAAAAGTTACGTTTAGCTCGACACCAGTAACGTATTTGATGCCTTCTTTTTTGGATTGTGTGACTGCTTGGGGTTGGCAGTCGATAGAATCATGGTCTGTAATCGCTAAAAAGCCAATGTTTCTGGCTTTTGCTTCTTTAAGAATTTCCTGAATGGTTAATTTGCCGTCTGAGGCTTTGGAGTGAATGTGTAAGTCGGTTATCATTTGGAGCGGTGCCACGGTTACCTTTTGTCCATTCCTATGACATACCACTCTTCAGCGTTGTCGTGGCAAGTGTCAACTGTTAAATGCAGTACCTTAATTGTTGGATAGGTTTTCTTTAGTTCTTCAACGTTAACTGGCTCAAACTTTTTCTTGTTAGCAAGGTACGCGTCTACAGTTAAAGCGTTTGACTCGTATTTCTCTTTAGTTCGCCTCTCAATTCTTGAAACGGACACTTCCTGCGGGCAGCTTGTCTGCATGATAACAAATTGCATGTTATGTTTTGCTGCAACCTCTGCCGCTCGCATACGCAAATCCTGAGTCACAAATGTAGCATCCAAAATAATTCCGCTGTCACTTTTGCCTGCAAGTTCGTCTGCTCGGCGAAAGACTTCGTCATAAACGGACATGCGTTTGTTCATGTTCCCAGCGACTTTGGGGTCAAAAACATCCTCGTTCTTGAGGACTTCTAAACGGATTATGTCGCTTCGAAGAATTGGGTATCCTTTGATTTTTGAGACTTCTTCTGCAGTTTCTGTTTTCCAAGTTCCGGGTAATCCGCATGTGATTAGTAGTGTTTGGGGTCCTAGGTTGGCTTTGATAAATTTAGCAAAAGGTTCTTTCACTTATACACCCTCTTATAGTTAGCTTTAGGTGGAGTGTAATTAAACTTTTTCGAGCAAACAACCGCGCTTTACGGATATTGATGAAGCAAATTCTAAATAGGTAGGGAGATACAATGTTCCTAAAAAGAAGGAATGTTCATGGAAGACTTCCAAGTTAAAGATAAAAGTTTAGCACCGCAAGGTCACTTACAGATCGAATGGGCATCAAAACATATGCCCGTACTAAACCTAATCAAAACAAGATTTGATAAAGAAAAACCGCTAAAGGGCTTAACCTTAGCTGCATGCCTTCACGTAACCAAAGAAACCGCCGTTCTAGTTCAAGCCTTAACGGCTGGAGGCGCCAAAGTCGCAGTTTGCGGTTCTAACCCGCTCTCAACCCAAGACGACGTCGCCGCAGCCTTAGCTGACAGTGGCGTTCATGTTTTTGCTTGGAGAGGACAGAACACTGAAGATTACTACAAGTGCATCGATAAAGTTTTAGATTACAAGCCGTCTATAACCCTCGACGATGGCGCAGACCTAGTCGGCACCTTACATAGCAAACGCCCCTCAGAAATAAAGAACCTTAGGGGGGGAACTGAAGAAACTACCACAGGCGTAATTCGCCTAAGAGCAATGGAACGTGACGGCAGCCTCAAATACCCCATAGTAGCTGTAAACGACGCCTACACAAAATACCTATTCGACAACCGATACGGAACAGGACAAAGCACAATCGACGGCATCCTAAGAGCCACAAACACTCTTCTAGCAGGCAAAAACTTCGTTGTCGGTGGATACGGCTGGTGCTCAAGAGGCATAGCCATGCGCGCCCAAGGCTTAGGCGCCAACGTAATAGTAACTGAAGTTCAACCTACCCGTGCGTTGGAAGCAGTGATGAATGGTTTACGCGTAATGTCAATGGCTGAAGCAGCCACGATAGGTGACATATTTGTAACCGCAACGGGAGACATCAGCGTTATACGCAAAGAACACATGCAAAAGATGAAAGACGGCGCCATAATGGCAAACAGTGGTCACTTCAACGTAGAAATAAACATCAAAGACCTCGAATCATTGTCAACCGCAAAAAGAACCATGCGCCCCAACCTAGAAGAGTACTCACTTAAAGACGGCAGAAAACTATACCTCCTATCAGAAGGTAGACTGGTTAACCTCGCCGCTGCAGAAGGGCACCCCTCAGAAGTTATGGACATGTCATTTGCAAACCAAGCGCTATGCTCTGAATACATAGCTAAAACAGCCAAGATGCAAACCAAAGTTTACACTGTTCCAAAAGAGCTTGATGAAAAAGTTGCTGAGCTAAAACTGAAATCGATGGGCGTAGCAATCGATGAACTTACCGCTGAACAGAAAAAGTACCTTTCAACTTGGGAACTGGGCACAACCTAATCACCCAAGCCTTTGAAAAACATGACAAACTTTAAATTGATTAACCGAATACATGGCTATAAAGTGGTGAATCACTAAATGGTTAGCAAAGATCAAGCAATAGGTGGAGCAATACTCCTAGTCTGCGTAGTCGTCGCCGTAGTTTATTTAGTGGCTCTATTCGGTTATCAACAATTAATCCAACCATGGCTTAACATAGGCTCAACAGTAGATGTCAGATTCTGGCTCATTGCTGTACCGGTATTTGTAGCCTTCGTAGCTATACTATTCATTGGAGCTTGGATCGGCTGGACAATGGCAACAACACCCCCTCCAAAACCAATCGAAGAAATCACAACCGAAATCGAAGAGAAAAAAGAAGAACCGAAAGTTGAAGAAGCCGAAACAGTAAAATCATCTGAAGCGCCTTCCACCGAAGAAAAAACAGCAACAAAGAAAAAGAAGTAACTAACTTCAATCTTTTCTTATAATTCTCCTTTTCAGTTTTTTTAATTTTAATTTTGTCTGTCAAAACAAACTAGGTTAAAATATCAAAAAAATAAGTTGCTTGTTATTCACGCATCTTTCTTAGCATGCATTCAACGATGTCCTTGCAGACAAGGCATTCTTCGGGAATCTGCTCTTTAGACGTTCGTTCACTTAGGTAGCCAGGGTGATAATGGCAAGTCGCTTGTTTTTCTTTATTTTTAAAGAGTTTCTCTTTAGTTTCAACCTGGTTTACTTTTGGTTGCGCTTTTTCAAGTTGTATTTCCGCGGGTTTTTCAGTTATTGTAATCTTTGTTAGACAGTAAGGACAAGCGTAGTAAGGTTCTGTAGGGGTTTGTTGTAGGTTCAAAGTTTTAAGGGGTGCAGTAAAGGTTTTTTTGCAAGAAGGGTTTTGGCACGTGAACACTTTCTTTTTCCCCATATTCCAAATTACCAAGATAGGCTTGCTATGCTTACAATTGTTGTTACTGCCTTATAGTGTTACTGAATCTAGAATAACGATTGCACGCTATTCGGCATTCATGTTTGAGCTGGAGAAGCAAGTCTCTTTAAGTCATCAGTACCCTCAGCGTATCCCGAAGCAACCAAAACGTCACCTGCTGTAATCTTTGAGTCTCCCCGTGGACGCAAGCACTTATCATTTCTCTTTATGACTAAAACCCACATACCAGTTTCCTCATGTACCCTCGCTTCCTTCAAAGTTTTACCAACAAGCGGAGAATCAGCCGTAACACAAGCTTGCATAACCGTTTCTTCCGCTTCTTTAATCGTTAGCTNCAAAATTGGGTGCGGTTCAATCCCTCTCAAAACAACCTCAGCCATATCCGCAGCTGCATCAGCAATCTTTTCCGTCGCAACACCTAGTCTGATTAATCCGAGAAAGCCTGACGCTTCTTCTTTCTTAAAATCACTTGTTAACGCAAGTAACTCAAAATCTGTATGCAACTGATCCATACGCTCTTCAAGCCGCTCTACTTCCTCAGCTAATTCCTTACTGTTCAACAACAAAGAGGAGTACGCTAAGTCCATCATTAACTCCGACGTATCCTTCAACTCCACGAACCTTGAAACAATCTCCTCAAACTTGGCTCGTTTTTCGGTATCTAATGTTGTGAGTTTGCCTTCAGCTAAGTCTTTGAATTCCTCAATGCCCGATGGTGCACCACGAGTAATTAAAATGTCGCCCTGAAAAACAGTTTCTGTTTCCTTGGGGTTTAGGATCCAATCGCGATTTCTTCGAATGGCTATAATGTCAACGCCCATCCTTGCCGCTAAATTAAGCTCACCAATTTTTTTCTTAATAATTTCTGAATTAGGTTTCACGGTTACTTTCATCAAGCGTTCTTCTACTTTCTGGAAGATTTCTCCGATGATTGGGTGAATGCCAATGTTGCGGGTTACTATGGCGGCTATGTCGGCGGCGGCATCTGAAATTTTGTCTGTGGAAGCGGCAACAATTGAGACACCTATCAACGCCTCCGCATCCTTGGCGTCTCTTGCAGCAACCATTATTTCCATATCTAAAAGGTATGAAAGATAGTCAACCCTGCTTTCTAATGCAAGAACGTCTTCCGCCAGGTCTTTATCATTGTACAAAGCTGCAGAATAAGCTAAATCGATCATTAATTCAGAAAGATTCTTCATCTCCAGCAAAAGTTCCCTGACTGGGATGGGTTTGTACACTATTTTTTCAAATTGAGGCAAAGTTGAAGCGTGCTCCACACTTTAGATACTTGATTCTAGGATATTTTAATTGCGTTTTAATGCTATATAATTAAAATTAACGCTACAAATAAGGCAATAGTTGTTATGCTGTCAGCTAAGGAGCTGCCGACGGGGATAACAAAATTATCTGGGTCTAAGCCCCTTTTGAAAGTCAATATTGAAATCGCATAAGATAAAATTACAATAGCACTGAAAGCAATTATATTGGAAACGAAAAGTATCAATAAAAGACTAGAAATTTCCTGCAACGAAAACATGCCGTTTATACCTAAAGACAAGAGGCCCAAGACGGCAAACAACACAATGGATGCCGTCCAAGCGCTAAAAATATTTTTAGCGTGATTTTTTATCGAAGAAAAAGATGGTGCAAGAATGCCTAAAGCAAGTTTTGTAGTGGCGGCTGAACCTACAACTAATCCGACGTCGCCCATCATATCGATTATTGCTGGGTAAACAGTGTAGATTTCTCTACGGCCACCTGCGAGGTTACTTATGGCTTTGAGAACAGTTCCGGTTATGTTTACCATGAAGGCGACTAGAAGCATGGTTGGCAACGATTCCTTGATAACATTAAGGAACTCTGTTTCTCGCAGGTTGCGGGGTAGAATGATTAAGACAAGAAATACGTTGATTAGACCAAAAATTATTATCGCCCACCTGCCCATTGGCCCAGAAAAGTACAGGTTCAAGACTCCAATGTAGAGGAATGTTATTATGATGTCAGCCACGGTCGAAATGGCTGGGTACACTATTGTGTCTGGGTCTAGACTGCTCTTGAACGAAATAAACGTGAATTTTACAGTTATCAAAGTTATAAGCAGACCCAACGACAAAGTCGCGACCATAACTGTCAAGATCGATGGAAAATCAGCGATTGTTATGCCCCAAAACAAGGTGCCAAAAACTATTGATATCACGCTAATCGTTGCGCTCGTTGCCAGTGTCAAAACGACCATAGCTCCAATCAATTTATAAAATGTCTTTGTGTTCCCAAAGAATTTGGGATAAACTGTTCCAAGATGTAATGCTGTGCTCAAACGGCCTGTAAGCAAACCTGTGATGACGCCTTTTACGCTGACAACTGCAGGGTAAAGAGCTATGGCCCATGGTGAAAGCTGGAGAATGCCAAGTTGTAATGCAATAGTGAAGCCAGCAATTAAACCACCGATATCAAAGAGGCATGCTACCGCTGTCTCTTTGAACATCCCGCGGAAACTTTTTGAGAGGCCAGCATGCGTTATCTTGGCTGCCTCCTATTGCCTATTTATTTTTATATTAAAGAAATTATGGATTAAATTTTTTTTATGAAGGGTTCGCCCGTTCCTTGTGTCAAATGGAGTTGGTGCTATAACCGCTTTGGTCGAATTCGGGGAGATGTGGACTCCAATCATACTTCGCGCCTTCCAAGATTTGTTTTGGCGGTCCACAGTAACTGAAACGCTGTGTTTGCGGGCTGCCAAAGCCGCTTTAACTGCCTGTTGAAGTTTTTGAGAGACATCTATGACTTAATAGGTTTTTGGTTGATAGACACACCACGGGTCTTCTGTTAAATAATCTTTTTTTGCTTCTGCCGGTTCATGGAGGTCACCGCAGTAATCGATGAAGTCGCTTGAAAGCCCGTAAGCGCGCGCTCTACAACCGCCACATAATGTGCGGTATTCGCATGTGCCGCATTTGCCCTTCAAAGAGTTCGGGTCTCGTAACGCTTTGAATATTTGCGAGTTTAACCAGATTTCTTTGAAGCTCTTTTCCCGAACATTGCCAAGTTTGATTGGTAAGTAAGGGCAGGGTGTTACGTCTCCGTTGGGATAAATGCGGCAATAGTACAAGCCTGCGATGCAGCCGCGGATCCACTGTCTCATGTCTAAGCCCATGCCTTTGGCGATGCGCATGAACTGTGGCGCGCAAGAAGGTCTTACGTTCAACTTGTGTTTTGTGACTTTTGCGAATGTGTTGGTGATCATGTCTTCGTATTTTTGGGGTGAAATGTCGGTGAGTTTGGTGCCGCGGCCCGTTGGGACCAAGAAGAACAGATGAAAATTCTCTACACCTATACCCTCAGCTAGGGACATGATGTCGTCGATTTGGTTGTAGTTTTCATGAGTTAAGGTAGTGTTAACTTGGACGAGAACATTGTTTTTCCTAAGTGCCTTGCAGGCGTTGACGGCTCTCTCCCATGCCCCAGTTACTCCTCTAAACTCGTCATGTTGCGCTGGAATGTTTGAATCTAAACTGATGGAAACCGTCGCTATCCCCGCAGCCTTAAGCTTTCTCGCTACTGCATCGTCGATGAGGCTTCCATTGCTTCCCAACCCCATCTTCAACCCCTTAGCTGACCCATACTCGATGAGTTCAAAAATGTCTGGACGCAACAATGGTTCGCCGCCGCTGAGCACCAGCAGTGGTCGGCTTACTTGGTAGATTTGGTCCATGAGCGCTTTGCCTTCTTTGGTGGTTAATTCATTATCCAGTTTCTTGTCGGTTGCGTTGATGTAGCAGTGGCTGCATTTCATGTTGCATTCGCGGGTGACATTCCAAGACATAATGAGTGGAACGAACTTTTCTTGTGTTTGGGCGGCTGGTGTGTAGGCCAGTTTGAGGTAATACTCACATTTACCATCGGTCGCTATCAGTTTAGGTTGCCAAAGTGTGAAGGGGAAAGGTAAAACCGTGTCGAGCATGGCTTTAGCGTGAGCAAAACAGAAATGGGTACAGAACAATCCTGAAACCTTATTATCAACACTGTACTTTTCCGCTGCGTATTTGTGGCTTCCAAAAATCGGGCAATTCAGAAATTCCATGTGTCCATCGAGAGTTTCTGTGGTCATGGTGTAGTTGATGAAGTGGTCACTTAACATGACTGATTGCAGTTTTTCTCGGCGCATGCCAACCTTCAGCGTTACATCAAGGGCGATGCTGACGGTTTCTTGACCGAACTTTTCCTGCACCCGCACCATGGCTTTTTCTAGTGCTGGTAGACCTATTGTTTTGGATAGTTCGGCTGTAACCAGCAGACCTTTGATAGTTTCGTACTCTTGGATAAGCCGCATCCGAATGATCTTTTCTGCCCAGTCACTAAACAATTTCTCAAACGCTTCACCCGCTTTGGGGTCTTTGCTGTTTAGCAAGCTTTCGACTTTTTTGTTCCCTTGCTTTAATTTGTTGAAAAGATCGATTTTTTCCTCGGTTCCTAACCTTGCACTTGCAGTTACCCCCTGAAAATCCAGGCGAGTGGCTACTTCTTTAGTTAGCTCCTTAGCGTCAGACTCAAAATCGCCATAAATCTTGTTTAACTGCGCAGATATATTAGGCAACTCTACATTCAACTCGTTAAGGAGCACTTGGGTTTCCGCCTCCATCTTTGTAACCATAGCCATATGATACAAAAGTGACCCAGCCATGCCTGGGTCAGCCTGTTTGCCGCCCATGAATCCATTGAAAATTTGGTTAAACAGCTTTTTTGCTGAATCAAAATCCTGTTTTTCTATAGCGGTTTGGGCTTCGCTGAGTTTTTGTTTGCGGCCAAGTAAGAGCTGTGCCCATTTATGGCATTGCCTAACGTCAAAGTTTGTTAATGTATCCACACCCTTAAGGCTTAGAGATTCAAAGGTGAAGGTAAAAAAAGTTAACGGTNCGTGAACTGCTTAACACTAATGCGTCTTTAATGCAGAAGTCAATTCGATAAGCTAATTAAGCTCCTATGGGAACATAGCCAGCTTAAACGGTGATTGATTTGAGTTACGATTGGGTTTACGCTTTAGTTGGCTTCTTGATTATGCTAGGTATGCTAGGTGGAATTGGAATTAACAAGCCCCGTGGAATGAGTGTTAAAATGTGGTGCGTCGGCTACCTCGCTGTTGCGTTGGGTTTTGATGCGCTGGTTGTTGTTGGTTTAGTTGGTCAATATTCTTGGCTTACGAATCTGCTTGTGGGGCTTTCCGCAGGAGCAGCAACAGGCTTAGCTATACACGTAATGCATCACATTAACGAAGAAGGCGAACACGCAACCATCATGGGCTAAAAACCATTCGCCGTAATCTATAAAATGCTTAGATTTTTCTGTAATCCTTTATTGGCGAAATCGGAACCGTTGACATCGAAGTAACCCCTTCAATAGGCTTTACAAGTTCGCCTACAAAATGCAACGCATTCTCGTTATACTTACGTTTTCATAAAAAATATTAATTATGTTTTGAATATGCATGTGTACTTGTTTTTTCTCTTTTTGCCTTTGCTTTCTCGCAACCGCAAAATTATTTTTTTTTAAGTAAATATGGGGTACTGTGCGTCGTATAAATTGACAAGCTTTAAATATTGATAAGAAAAACAAATCTTTCCAAAGGATGATGTATTATGGGCAAGTCCCTTACTCGAAAGATACTAGAAGAACATCTGATTGTAGGCGAATACGTGCCAGGCAAAGAAATAGGTTTAAGAATTGATCAAACCCTGACTCAGGACGCCACAGGAACGATGGCCTATCTGCAGTTCGAGGCAATGGGACTGAAACAGGTGAAGACCGAGCTTTCCGTTAGCTATGTAGACCACAACACAATTCAAGTAGGTTTTGAGAACGCTGACGACCATAAGTACCTTCAGACAGTGGCCGCCAAGTACGGCATCATTTACTCGAAGGCAGGAAACGGAATATGCCATCAAGTCCACTTGGAACGGTTCGGCAAACCAGGCAAGACGCTTCTCGGTTCTGACAGCCACACAACGACTGGCGGCGGTATCGGCATGATAGCCATTGGAGCTGGCGGACTGGATGTTGCTGTAGCTATGGGTGGAGGTGAATTCTACATAACATGCCCAAAGATATACAAGATAAACCTGAAGGGGAGCCTCCAGCCTTGGGTTAGCGCCAAAGATGTGGTCTTGAAAATGCTTGAGATGTTCACGGTGAAGGGCAATGTCGGTGTCATTATGGAATATGACGGGCCAGGCGTGAAGAATCTCTCGGTTCCAGAGAGGGCCACAATCACAAACATGGGTGCTGAGATGGGTGTCACAACCTCGATATTCCCCTCAGACGAGGAGACCCTAAAGTTCCTCAAGGCACAGGGGAGGGAAGCAGATTGGGTCGAGCTAAACGCTGACAATGATGCCGAGTACGATAAAATCATAGACTTTGACCTTAGCGAACTTGAGCCCCTTGCGGCGGCGCCGCACAGCCCAGGTAATATTGTGCGCATTAGTGACATGAAGGACATTAAGGTGGACCAAGTGATGCTCGGCTCCTGCACCAACTCTTCCTACAAAGAAATAGCCACGGTAGCTAAAATTATGAAAGGCAAAAAGGTTCACCCAGACGTGTCATTCGGAGTCGCACCTGGTTCAAGGCAGGTTCTTCAGATGGCGACAAGAGATGGCTACCTCGGTGACCTGCTGGATTCGGGAGCTAGATTGCTGGAGGCAACATGTGGATTCTGCATCGGTAACAGCCAAAGCCCTAAAACAACCGGCGTTTCCCTCAGGACAAGCAACAGGAACTTCGAGGGAAGAAGCGGCACCCAGGACGCGCAGGTCTACCTTGTGAGCCCTGAAGTTGCGGCTGTGGCAGCAATCACAGGGAAGATGACAGACCCACGGAAAGCTGGTATAGATTACCCGAAGGTTAGCATGCCAACGAAATTTTTTATCGACGATTCGATGTTCATCTTCCCGAAGGATGCAGACAGGAACCTTGAGATAGTTAGGGGGCCGAACATAGGCACGCCGCCGGTCAACGACAAAATGCCCGATCAGATAAAGGGCAATGTTGGGATAAAGGTGGGTGACAAAATTACTACGGACCACATAATGCCCGCAGGAGCCAGGCTCAAGTACAGATCCAACGTGCCTAAATACTCAGAATATGTTTTCGAACAGATTGACCCGACGTTCCCCAAGCGAGCTATGGAGGCAAAGAAAAAAGGCTTACACACCATAGTGGTCGCGGGCGAATCATACGGCCAAGGAAGCTCTAGAGAGCATGCCGCACTATGCCCAATGTATTTGGGCGTTAAGGCAATTGTAGCCAAGTCTGTGGAGCGAATCCACGCGGCGAACCTTGTAAACTTCGGCATAATCTCGTTATCTTTCAAGAACATGGCCGACTATGACAAGATAGATCAGGGTGACGAGATCGAAATACCCGATATCAAGAAGAAACTGCAGACCAACGAGGCAGTCATTTTGGTGAACAAGACCAAGAACCTGAAAATCGATCTTGGATACAACCTTTCCCAGAGGCAGAAGGATATTCTTTACGAGGGCGGTTTGCTTTCGTACACGGTCAAGTGAAATGGAGGAGGATTTGAATGAACAAAATTAAAGTGAAAAACACAATTGTCGAGATAGACGGAGACGAAATGACTAGAATAATGTGGCAGCTGGTCAAGGACGAACTTCTTCTACCCTACTTGGACATGAAGCTTGCTTACTACGACCTCCAGCTCAAGAAAAGGGATGAGACTGACGACAAAATAACCCTCGAGGCGGCGGAAGCGATTAAGAAATACGGTGTTGGCGTGAAATGTGCCACCATCACGCCGAACAAAGATAGGGTTAAGGAATACCACCTTAAACAGGAATGGCAGAGCCCGAACGGAACTATCAGGGCTACACTTGATGGCACGGTTTTTCGGGCACCTATTCTAGTAAAAAATATTCTGCCTGCAGTCAGGTCCTGGAAGAAACCCATCCACATTGGAAGGCACGCCTATGGTGATGTCTACAAAAATTGTGAATACAGGGTACCCGAAGCCGGAAAAGCCGAGATGACATTCACGAATGCAGCTGGCAAAGAACTGTGGCGTGGAACCATTCAAGACTTTAAAGGTCCAGGCATCATCCAAGGCATTCACAACACCGACAAATCCATAGTCAGCTTTGCCAAAGCATGCTTCACATATGCTTATGACCAGAAGCTTCACTTGTGGTTGGGTGCCAAGGACACGATTTCAAAGACCTATGACGCTCAGTTCCGCAAAATATTCGAAGAAGAATACCAGAATAACTGGAAGTCAAAATATGCGGAAGCAAAGCTCGATTATTTCTTTACCCTGATCGACGACGCAGTCGCTAGGATAATGAAGACCGAGGGCGGCATACTGTGGGCATGCAAGAACTACGATGGTGACGTTATGAGCGACATGCTGGGATCCGCCTATGGTAGTCTAGCGATGATGACCTCAGTCCTTGTCAGCCCTCAGGGGTACTACGAGTTTGAGGCTTCTCACGGCACGGTACAGAAGCATTACTACAAGTATCTGAAGGGTGAAAAAACTTCAAGCAACTCCATGGCTCTAATATTTGCCTGGACAGGCTGCCTCAGAAAGAGGGGCATGTTGGACCAGACACNTGAAGTCGTGGAATTCGCGAAGAAGCTCGAAGAGGCANCTCTCGAAACTGTCGAAAACGGCATAATGACTGGTGATTTAATGCTCGTTGCTACGCCGGACCCCAAGAACAAACAGGTTTCCACCGAAGAGTTCATTGCTGAAGTTGCAAAAAGACTCCAAAAGAAACTCAAGTGAGGAAGTACGATGGCACACAAAGCAATCAGGGAAGCAGACGGCACTCGCATGCTTGCCCGTCTATTCAAAGATTATTCCAACGGAAAATACGAGATTTCCGATAAAATCGTAACAGTAGCGCCAAACACTGACCTGGCCCTGTTGCCGAATCAATACTCCTGGCTGACCACTGAAAAGCTGGTTGTTAAACCCGACCAACTCATAAAACGCAGGGGAAAGAACAAACTGGTCCTCGTCGGCGTAAACTACGACCAAGCCAAAGCATGGATACAGGAAAAAACCAAGGCACCCATAACCATCTACGGCAAATTCGACGCAAACGGAAAACCAGTCGACAAAGGAACCGTGGGGCAACTCACACACTTCATAATCAAGCCGTTCGTACCCTACAAGGATTCAGATGAAAGCTACGTTGCAATATTATCCACAGCAACGGGTGACACCATACTGTTTCATCATGAAGGCGGCGTTAACGTGGGAGATGTCAGCAGCAAAGCCGTACGCTTAGAAGTACCTATCGGTACATACCCAACAGCGGAGGAAATTGGGAAGAAGCTCCTCATAAAGAT
>JGI20214J51088_10000533_pt1 | contig 26473 bp, 27 predicted proteins | sample WetSurMetagenome_FD_51088 | JGI IMG/M metagenome (IMG submission 51088) | reverse complement strand
CGACATCGTGCTTGCGCAGGACGCGAACTACGCCGCCCGTTTCGCCAAGCTCGGCGTCCCCCTTTCACGAATCCATGTCACCGGCAACCTCAAGCGACCGGCGTCGCTTGAACCGGTTTCGCCGCGGGAGCGCGCGGCGCTCAGGGGAAAAATGGGGCTTTCGGCGGGCGAGCGCTGCATCACCGCCGGGTGCATTCATCAGGGAGAGGGCGCGGTCCTCGCCGCGACGCTCGCCGCGCTCAAGCGCATGTCGCTTTCGATCAAGTGCATCGTGGTTCCCCGGCACCTCAAGGACGCCGACGCGCTTGCCCGCGAACTGGGAAACGGCGTAATGCGCCTCGCCGATGCCGCGGCAGGGGCGGGCTGGAACGTGTGCATGGTGGAAAAAATGGGCGTTATGGAAGCAATGTACAAGATAGCCGACGCCGCCTTCGTCGGCGGTACCTTCGACGACACCGGCGGCCACAACATGTGGGACGCGGCGCAATTCGGCATCCCGGTGTTCTTCGGCCCCAACTACAAGACGCAGAAAGAGAGCGGCGACGAACTCATCGCCGCCGGCGTCGCGTTTTCCGCCGCAACCGCCGACGGCCTGGCGGCCGCCGTGGCGTCGGCGCTCGGAAGCGGGGCCGCACGTTTCGCGGACGCGCGTTCCGCCTTTGCCGACCGCCTCAACTCCGCCAACCGCGCAATAGAGGACATCATCCCATGAACGGCCTTTTTTCCGGCGACAACGTCCTCCAAGCGCGTTTTATCCTGCTCGCCGGCGACGACGTGGCCGCCCGGGAGGCGGCGCGCGACGACATCATCGCGTCGGTCAAGAAACAGGAGCCCGCCGCGGAAGTGGAACGGTACGATTCCGAATCTTCCGACTTCACGGTCTTTTTCGAGCGCATCATCACGCCTTCGCTGCTGTCGCCGCTGCGGGTTTTCGTGATCCCGGAGGCGCACCAGCTCCCCGAAAAGGATCTCGAAAGCCTGGAAAGCCTCTTGCCCCAGGACATTCCCGACGCCTGCGTGATTCTCGAAAGCGGCAAGCTCCGCTCCAGGAAAAAAACGAAGGAGGCCGCGCTCTCGAAAAAATACGCGGCATTCCTCGACGCGTTCGACGAGGCGATGGAGAAGACGCCTTCGCGATTCATCGTGCAATCGTTTCCCATGCCGGCCGAATGGGAGATGGCGCAGTGGGTTACCGAGTACGCGCCCAAACTGTCGCACCGGCGGATTTCCCCCGAAGACGCGCAGCGTCTGGTGGACATGGTGGGCGCCGACACCGGGCTGTTGCGCTCGGAACTTGACAAACTCGACATCTTCCTCGACGACGGCTCACCCATCACCGCCGACGCCATAGACGCCGTCTCCGGCGCGGCGCGCCAGTCCACGCAGTTCGAACTCGCGCAGGCGCTCGGCGAAAAGAACACGGTGCGCGTCCTCGAAATCATAGAGACCATCTACACCGGCAACGTCTATCTCCCCTTGTTCACGGGAGCGGTGTTCAGGCATTTCTGGTCGCTTTTTAGGCTCCACCTGTTCGCCAAGGAGAAGCCCGCGTTGCTGTGGGGTTACCGATCATCATCAAGGCCGCGGAAAAACGAGGCGGCGCTCGCGCTCGCCGTGGGCGCGGGCCTCTTCTCCGAAAATCAAGCAAACAGACTGTATCCCATGGTTATAAAGCCCCGGCTCATCGAACAGGCCGTGTCGTTTTCGTACCGGGGCTACCGCCGGATTTTCGCCCTGCTCGCGGAGTTCGACACGGGCATCAAGACCGGGCGGTACGACGACTCGAAGACCGGGTTCCAGATTTTCTGCCAAAGAATCATCCGGGCCGGCGCCTGAACGGCCGCGCCGCGCGTGAGACTGTTGGGAAATCCCCCAGCCTATACTATTTTATGAAGCCGTTTAGGTTTCGAATCATGAACACGATGGGCTCGTGACACAGCTATGCGTTATTTCTTCCGCGTCGAATACGACGGTACACGCTACGGCGGGTGGCAGTCGCAGGAAAACGCAGCCAGCGTCCAGGACGCCCTCTCGGCGGCGTTTTCCACGGTGGCGCGCGCCAAGTGTGCGGTGACCGGCGCGGGCCGCACCGACGCGGGAGTGCACGCCGCGGGCCAGGGCGCCCACGTCGACATCGACGGCGCCGTCGACGCGGAACGGTTCGAACGGTCGGTGAACGCCGTGCTCGACGACGACATCTGCGTGTACGGGCTCCGGCCCGTCGCGCCGGACTTCCACGCGCGGTATTCGGCCGTCGCCCGGAGGTACAAGTACCATCTCGTGCAACGCAAGCGGCCGTTGCTTTACAAGAGAGTATGGATGGTCTTCTACGAGGTGGACTGGGCACGGGTGCGGGCCAACATCCCTGCGCTGCTCGGCGCCCACGATTTTTCGGCCTTCTGCGCGAGCGGCACCTCCACAGAGAACATGGTGTGCACGGTGCGGGAGGCATCGCTTGACGACAAGGAAGACCTCAAGGTGTTCACCATAACCGCCGATCGTTTCATCTACAAAATGGTACGGTCCATCATGGGCACGCTCATCGACATCGGCAGGGGAAGGCTCGCCGCCCCGATGCGCGAAATACTCGAAAGCAGGGACAGGAAGGCGGCCGGCGAAACCGCGCCGGCCTGCGGCCTTACGCTCGACTACGTGGAATATCCTCGAATGTAAAGGAACGACCGAAATGACGAAACGAAACTTCCGCCGGGAATCCGGGAACACCGGTCTGTATATCCTTTTCCTGCTTCTGGGGCTCGTGGCCGGAGGCATCGCCGGCGCGGAAATTTTCCGCAGACTCTCCCTCCCGCGGCAGCCCGAGGAACAGGCGCTGAAACCGGACACCGCGGCTGCGCCCGTCGCCGCCGCTCCCTCCGCGGCCGACAACATAACCGGTTCCCGAAGCAACGCAATCGTGCGGGCGACCAGGATGGTCTCGCAAAGCGTGGTGGGCATCGTGGTGACGCAGTTGCAAATGGTACGTCGTGCCTATTCGTCGGACGAGTTCTTCGATTTCTTCTTTAGCCCGGAACTCGTTCCGCGCGTGCGCGAGGTCGAGCGCATGGGCTCGGGTTTTTTGTTCGACAAGGACGGTTTCATCCTTACCAACTACCACGTGGTGGAACAGGCCCAGAAGCTCTTCGTGACGCTTTCGGACGGCACGCAGATCGAGGGGAAAATCGTGGGCGTGGATCCCCAGACCGATCTCGCCGTGGTGTCGGTGAAAGGCGGGCCGTATCCCTCGGCGCGGCTCGGGGAATCCGACAAGCTCATGATAGGAGAATGGGCCATCGCCATCGGCAACCCGTTCGGCTTCTTTATCAACGACGCGCGCCCCACCGTGACCGTGGGCGTGATTTCGGCCGTCGACCGCAACTTCGCGCCGAGCGAAGGCGTGTACTATCAGGGCATGATCCAGACCGACGCGGCCATCAACCAGGGGAATTCCGGCGGGCCGCTGGTGAACGCCCTGGGCGAGGTGGTGGGCATCAACACGTTCATCTTCACGGGAAGCGACAATTACCGCGGCTCCATCGGCATCGGGTTCGCCATCCCCATCGACCGCGCCAAGCGCGTGGCCAAGGAACTCATGACCTACGGAAAACGCCGGCTCATATACACGGGCATTTCGGTGCAGGATCTCACCCAGCCCATCGCCCAGGCCCTCGGCTACAACAAGACGACCGGTGTCGTCATATCCGAAATCTCGAAGCACAGTCCCGGCGAGGCGGCCAACCTCCTGCGCGGCGACATCGTGGTGCAGATGGGCGACAGGCCCATCCGCAACTCGGCCGACATAGGCGGTTTTTTCCTCGACTATTTCGTGGGTGATTCGGTGGTGATAAGTTTGGTGAGAAAAGGAAAGGCGATGAAATCCACGATAGTGCTGGGGGAATATAAAGAAACACGATAGTCCAAAGTTGAAAGCCGGGAAATGCGGGAGAGTTTCCTTGTTTTTTGCCGCTGTCAACTTTCAACTGAGCCGTCAACGCTCTCCCCGCGTAGACCGACTCGACATCAAAAGAAGTATATTCATTACACAAGAAGAATTTTGCACCAAACGAGCTTTTTAATGAAGTCATCATCCTTTCAATAGTCGCGAAAGGGACTCTCCGCAATGGCAATCGGCCTCAAGGATCGCAACTTTTGGACGCTCGTGCTCGTCGTCATCGTGGGTATACTCATAGGAGCCTACTTGAGCACGCTCTTCGCGCTCATTCCCGGAGGAAACAACGTGGTCAAGACATTCTTCACCTATAATTTCATTTCCTTCGGCGTCGGCGATTTCGCCAACAACAAGCCGCTGCTCATAGACCTCGCCGCCATAAAATTCCAGCTCGGCTTCCAGATGAAATTCAACCTGCTTTCGATAATCGGCGTCTTCGTGAGCCTCTACCTGTTCCGGTGGTACAAGTAAATCCGGGAACCCTTGTATGAAATTCTTCGACGAACCAGCGGCGGATGTCGCCGCACGATGCGCCGGGGGCGCGATTTCGAGCCGAAAACTCGTCTCGACGGCGCTCGAAAGGATTTCGGCCCTCGACAAGGACCTTCATTCCTTCATCTCGGTACAGGCCGAAGCCGCCCTTGCGCGGGCCGACGAAATAGATGCACTGTCCGGCGACGAAAAAAAATCGCTGCCGTTGTGCGGCGTTCCAATCGCGCTCAAGGACAACATCTGCACCGAGGGCGTTCCCACCACCTGCGCGTCGAAAATTCTTGAGAACTTCGTCCCGCCGTACAACGCGACGGTGGTCGAGGCCCTGCGGGCCGCGGGCGCGGTTATCGTGGGCAAGACCAACCTCGACGAATTCGCCATGGGATCGAGCACCGAAAATTCCTGCTTTGGCCCCACGAAAAACCCGAACGACCCGGGCCGCATTCCCGGAGGTTCCAGCGGCGGCAGCGCCGCCGCGGTCGCGGCCGGGCTGGTGCCCCTGGCGCTCGGCTCCGACACCGGCGGCTCGATCCGCCAGCCGTGCTGCCACTGCGGATGCACCGGTCTCAAGCCCACCTACGGCCGCGTGTCGCGGTACGGGCTCGTGGCGTTCGCCTCGTCGCTCGATCAGATAGGGCCAATCGCCGCGGACGTGCGCGACATCGGCTTGCTGCTTTCGGTGCTGTCCGTCCCCGACAAGCGAGACTCGACCTGCGCCGGGAAACGGTTTACGGACGGCAAAGACCTTTACACCGGCCATGCGGCCGGGCTCACCGTGGGCGTACCCAAGGAATACTTCGGCGAAGGCCTGTCGCCGGAAGTCGCGGGCCCCATCGAGTCCCTCCTCGACAAGCTCAGGGCCTCGGGCTGCGCGACCGTGCCGGTATCGATGCCGAACGTCGGCTACGGCATCGCCACGTACTACATCATCTGCACGGCCGAGGCGTCGAGCAATCTCGCGCGCTACGACGGCGTCAAGTACGGCTACCGCTCGGCCGACCCCGCGTCCCTCCTCGACATGTACCAGACCACACGGCGCGAGGGGTTCGGCGCGGAAGTAAAGCGCCGCATCATGCTGGGCACCTACGTACTGTCGTCCGGCTATTACGACGCCTATTACCTCAAGGCGGCATCGGTGCGCACCCTCATCGCCCGCGACTTCGACGCGGCCTTCACGATATGCGACGCCGTGGTTTCCCCCGTCGCGCCGGCGCCCGCGTTCAAAATCGGCGAGAAGTGCGACGATCCGCTCCAGATGTACCTCACCGACATCTACACCGTCTCCGCGAACCTCGCGGGGATTCCGGGCATCTCGGTTCCGTGCGGGAAAAGCAACGGCATCCCCGTGGGCGTGCAGTTCATGGCGCCGAAATGGCGGGAAGATACACTGCTCAGACTGGGGTTTGCGGCGCAGGAATTGACGAAATAATAATCAAATAAAAAAGGCCGGGGGAGAAGGATCTCCCCCGGCCTCGGCCCGCTTCGCGGTCCTCGGCACTCCCCTCTCGTGGGTAGCCCCCTTGATATTGGCAGCAGCAAGCCAGAAACATGGCTGCGGGGGCACCAAGAAACGATGGTTGGTGAGGGCAAATACTTTGTCTCTTTGTCACTTTGTTACTTTGTATCTCTTTTCCTGTGGGGACCACGCGGAAACGGTTGTTGGTCGTGCGGCGGAATACCGAGAGGGGAAATCCGACGACGCCGGTGCCGGCGGCGGAATAAAGTCATCGTGAATGCGGCTAAAGCTCGGGGTCGTCAAGGTAGCGCCGGTGCCTTTCAAAATACCCCTTCGCGCCCGTGGCCGTACATTCACCCGTCAAGCTCTTGTCCTCCACGAGCTTCGTCACGTCGTAGCCGCCCTTTACCACCACGAACTTCTCCACCCACGGGGTAATCGCGCCCCGCGGGCACGAATACACGCAGTGCATGCACCATACGCAGTTCCATCCGAAACGGATCGCGCCGTTGCGGTCGGAAATGTTCGACATGGGACATTCGCGCACGCATTTCCCGCAGCGGTTGCACTTCTTCGTCGCGTGCAGGTCCTTGCCGAAGAACCGCGAACCAAAGTCCTCGGTGTGCCAGAGCAGATAGGCAAGCCGCGAAATAAAAGAACCGCAATCGACTTTCCGCTCCCGTCCCTCCAGCAGTTCGGCGGCCATGATTTTTACCTTCGCCGCGGCCGCATTGCAGAGGGCCTTTGCGAATTCTCTTGGATATCCCACCACCCAGTTTGAAGGCATCATAAACGCACGGTCGTAGAAGACGCGATACCCTTTTTTTCTCAAAGCGGAAATCACGGGCGACGACGCGCCGTTGTTGAGGCTTTCACGGCCCGCGGCGGTCCTGAACAAGAACGCGGGCTTTGCATCGGCGCGCGGAAGCGTTTTGATGAATGAGTACACGGTTCGCGGAGCGCCCCAGCCGTGGAGGGGATGGGAAATTCCCACGAGATCGTAGTCTTCGGTACGGGGCGGGTTATGCGATTTGAGAATGTCGGGGACGGCGAAAAGGTCGACCGCCGCCCCGGACGTCGCAAGTTCGTCGGCGAGAAGCCGGGACACGTACCGGGTGTTGCCGGTACCGGAGAAATAATAGATTGCTATGCGCCTCGGCATTGCGCTTTCCCGCAATCTCATTGGAATGTAAGGCACGACGGCAAGCGGCTGATAGGTGTTTTGTCTTTCACGAAACCGCCCGTTGTCCAAAGGAAAAGATACAAGATTCCGGATTGAACGGCACGCGGTTCGAAGTAGTTTATTAAACGTGTGCGGCGGATGCTTCGACCGCCCTTTTTTCCATTCCCGGCAAAGTTCAGGATTCCTTGTCCCGTAAATCGATAATAATGTTCGGCATGATGGCCGGTTCCATCGCGGGCGGCTGGCTGCCGACGATTTTCGGTGCGAGCGCCGTTTCGTTTGCCACGTTTATCGGCGGCGCGGTCGGTGCGCTGTTCGGCGTTTATATCGCCTATAAATTAACTGCGTAGCGTTGCAGTCGCATACTTACTTTTTGTAAGAATCGCATGATGTACCCTACCCTACTATTGTGTATATTATGAAAAGGGAAGAGCTTCGTTTCGTCGAACAGGAAACCCGCTTCCGGGCCGAAGACGGAGTCCGTCCTGTTTGTTTAAGCGCTTCCCGCAAAATCGAATCTTACCGCAGAATTTGTCATTATCAAACACTTTTCATGGGGGGAAGCATGGGGTTAAAAAAAATGTTCCTGTCAACCATGATCGCGGCGGCCGCGGCGTCGCTGTGCAGCGCCCAGGTTTACACCGGCGAGCCGAGCAACAGAGTGACCATCAATCTCGGCGAGACGTCGTGGAAGTTCACAAAAAGCGACCCCGCCGGCGGCGCCCAAGCGGTCACCTACAACGACGCGGGATGGAAGGACATCGGCATTCCGCACACCTGGAACGACACCGACACCTTCATTAACCAGCGAAGCGGCGGCGGCGACGGGTCCATGGCCGGCGGTACCTGCTGGTATCGCAAGCACTTCACGCTGGACAACGCCTATGCGGCGCGCAAGGTCTTCTTCGAGGTGGAAGGGGCGCACGTGGGCGCCGCGGCGTATATAAACGGCACGTTTATTCCCGGCAACAGCGCGCTCAATCCGAACGCGACCCACGTGGTGGGATTCACCGGGTTCGTGGTGGATTTGACGCCCTACGTTCACTTTGGCGGTGCCGACAACGTCATCGCCGTGCGCGTGGGAAAAAGCGGAGGATTCTACGACGGCAATTCCAACATCTCGAGCGTGTTCCGGTTCGGCCAGAACGACGGCGGAATGTTTAGACCCGTCTGGTTGCACATCACCGATAAAATCCACATCCCGATGAACGTCTATTCGGTACTCAACACCTGGGGTACCTACGTGGCGACCACCGCCGCCTCCGACGCCTCGGCCATGGTGCGGCTCCTCACCAACGTGGCGAACGAGAGCGCGGCCGCGGCGAGCGTCACGGTCACCACCAAGATTGTCGACATGTCGAACAACGTGGTGTGGACCGGCGACCAGACGCAAACGGTCAACGCGGGTTCCAGCATGATTTTCGACCAAACGGCCACCATCACGAATCCGCACCTGTGGTATCCAAACAACAGCATCTACGGAACCCCGTACATGCACAAGGTCTATCACATCGTCAAAGTGGGAGGCAACACCATAGACGTCGCCGAGTCGCCGCTGGGCATTCGCACCATCACCTGGGACGCGAATTTCCCGTATATCAACGGCAAGAAGCATTTCCTGTGGGGCGCGTCCGCTCGCTACGACTATCCCGCGTTGGGAACCGCGCTTCCCAATGAAGTTGAATGGCGCGACGCGCAACTCCTTGCGGCATGCGGCGGCAATCTGTGGCGGCCGGGCCATTCGGCGTGCAGCCGCGGTTTCGTACAGGCATGCGATTACGTGGGTATCATGATCATCCAGCCCAGCGGCGAGGGAGAGGGTTCCTTCAGCTCCACGTCCATTACACCGGTCAAGGCGACCATGAAGAAAGAAATCCACCGCGACGGCATCGTGCGCGACAGAAACGATCCCTGCATCCTCGCGTGGGAGGCAAGCAACGCCGCCATCGACCCGAATTTCGCCGACACGTTGAGGATGATCGATCACACCTTCGACTCGCTCACGCCCCGCGCGCAGTCGGTCCGTGGAGGCCCGCAGTTCGCGCCCGGCGACCTGATTGCCTGTACCCTCACCGGCTGTGAGATAGGACTCAAAAACGGCCATCCCCTGTGCCCCGCCTGGGGCGCGGAGGCATGGGGCAGACAATCGAGCCGCTTTGCCTACGATTTCGAAATCTCCTTTGCCGCGGAATTCGTGCAAAACTGGCGCAAGAGCTGGCAGGGTAACTGCTTCGGGCTGTGCCAATGGTATCTTGCCGAAACGCCGGGTGAAGTGGGAGATTTTTTGGAAATGAAGGCGGGGGTCGAAACAAGGGACCCGAGGTCTTTCGGCTCTTCCATGATGGATTTCAACCGCATTCCCAAAATGCTGTATAAGATTTACGCCGCATGTTGGATTCCCTACTCCATCAAACCGGTCGTCTATATCGCGCACCACTGGAACCGTTCGGGCACGGTACGCGTGAATGTGTTCTCGAACTGCCCAAGCGTAAAGCTCCGTCTCAACGGCACGGACTTGGGAAATAAAACTCCCAATCCGTCGACCGGCGCGGGCAGCAATAACGATCTTACCGAAACCACAACCCAGCTCCCGTTCCAGTGTTACTGGGACAACGTGACCTGGGCCGCCGGTACGCTGCGCGCGGAGGGCCTCAACGCGGGCGGAACCGTGGTATGTTCCGATGAAAAGAAAACCGCGGGCGCGCCCCATCACATAGTACTCACGCAGGATCCACCCGTGGTCAAGCCGACCGGCGAGGTCTTCAAAATCCTCAACAACGGGACCGACGCCGCTCTCATCCTCGCCACCGTCGTGGACGAAAACGGCATTTGGTGCCCCACCGCGAGCAACGTAATCACCTTCAGCGTTTCGGGCCCGGGCAATTACCGCGGCGGAACCGACCAGTGGGTAAGCAAGGATTCCACGCGCCTTGGGTATCACGCGCCGCTCGACCCGAACCTTTCGGCCGAGGGCGGGATGTGCAAGGTAGCGGTGCGTTCCACGTTCCAGACCGGAACCGTAACCATTACCGCGACGTCGCCGGGCCTCGTCCAGGGCAGTACGACGTTCACCGTGTACCCGTGTTCCACCGGGCAAACCTATGCGATAAACATGGGACACAAAACGCAGTCCGCGACCATGCCGCTGTTCAAGCTCGGGGTCGACGGGAAAGTGATTCGGTACTATATCGGCGCGCCGTCCATGGTTTCCATCGATCTCATCGATGCGAAGGGACGCGTGGTGAGGCAGGTCGTCAATTCACGGCAGCTTTCGGGCTGGCATCCGGTTCCCATCTCCGGGGAAACCGCCGGCGCCGACGCCAAGGGATGCGGGGTCTACTTCGCGAGGTTCACCGTCAACGGCCAGGAGATGGCCGCCAAACGAATTCTCGTGATACGCTGAGTCCCGTTCGTTTTCGAATGAAAAAGGCGCTCCGAAAAGAGCGCCTTTTTCATTTCGCCGGACATTCCGCCTCGCGGCGCAAACACTTCTTCTTATTTTTCCATCGCCTTCTTCCTCATCGGAACCGGCATTTTCTCAATCGCGTATCGCAAGGCCGTTCGCGGCATCGTCTTCTTGTATTGTATGATGAAATCGAACACTTCTGCCGCATGGGCCTTGCTCGCCTCCTTGAGCATCCAGCCGTATCCCTTTTGCACGAGATCGTCCTCGTCGTGCAGGAGAATCTCCGCGATCTCGAAAACATCCCCAAGAAACATCCCGCGGCGCGCGGGAAGCACGAGCGACACGGCCGCGGCGCGCCTCTCCCACCGGTTCGATGATTTTGCCCATCGCTTGAGACGCCCGAGGTAACGCGGATATTTTTCGATAAAGGTTCCCACCGCGTGATTGCACAGCGTGTCGCATTCGGCCCAGTTGCTCACGTACGTTTTGAGCCACCGTTCGAGCGTGGCGAAGTCCGCCTCTTCGAATGACGCGCTTATCCTGTCGGCCCATTCGTAGGCGATGACCGCTTCTTCAACGTATCCCGTCTTAAGGAGTTCCTCGCACAGGGAAAAAATCGCCTGTTTGCCGAGCTTCTTTATACCGGCGAAATGCTCGCGGGCTACGCGCCGACAGACGGTGGACGGCGCGCCGAGAAACTTCGCCTCTTCCTTGAAAAACGTCTTCGCCGTTTGCCTCGTCTTTGCGCTGCCGCCCGCGACGAGTTCCCGGCGGATACTTGCGATGACGGCTATGGGCATGTGAACCTCGGGGGAAAGGATATGGGTGTTTTAGCCGGAATTATTCATGAAATTACCGCTCATGCTGAGCTTGTCAAAGCATGAGCGTTCCCCCTTCGACGGGGCGAACGGTTTTTTGATGATCCGGGTAACCTTACGTATAAGCTGCTTAGTACGGACGTCCTTAAGATAATTGAGCGCCGGGCGGTTCCAGCGCCCGACTTCCCGGCCCCCTCAATTTATCAACCGCTCGTTTTTTCACCAATCATATATTTTTCGAACCGCTACAATCCGGAGGCATTGAAATGTTCTTGAGCACCCTCACCGACCTCGACCGCGACGCCCGGTTCCTTCCATCCCTTCTCGTCAAGGGTCTGACGTATCTCAGGGACGCCGACCTTTCCTCAATGGTGCCGGGGAAATACGAAATCTCCGGCTCCGACCTATTCGCGCTTGTCCAGGAATACCGTACGAAGCCCAAGGCGGAAAAGAAGGCGGAATCCCATGTGAGATATCTGGATGTCCAGTACCTTCACGACGGCGTGGAAATAATCGGGTTCGCGCCCGCGGGCGGCCCCGCGGAAATTCTTGAGGACGCGGCGGCGGAGAAGGACGTGATTACCTATAAAACCGCGGCGAACGAAACGGATCTCGTATTGACAAAAGGAATGTACGCCGTTTTGTTCCCCGGAGAAATTCACCGGCCCCAGTGCTCGTGCGGGGCGGACGGGACCGTAAAAAAGGTCGTCCTCAAGGTCGCGATGGCCGCGTTTTTGAATGCCCGCTGACTCGCGCGCATGGGCGCGCGACGCGGCCCGCACCCGGATTTATTTTTCCGCCATACGGAAAAAGGAGCTTTTTTATGAAACGGATGCTCGCAGTGCTCTTGTGCCTCGGACTTTGCACGGGCGTATACGCGCGAAGGGCGGTTGTCGTTGAAAAAAAGATTACGGTCGAACGGTTTTCAAACGGCGACAGGGATGTCATCGTCAGGTACTATGGAAGACACGCGTATGCGCGCGGCCGCAGACCCGCTCATTTCGACATCGTCGTGGGCAGGCCGGCCCCGGCCTTTGTGGTAAAACGCTTCCGGCCGCTTCCGCCGGAGCTCATTCCCATGCTGCCGCCGTGTCCGCCCGGATTCCGGCTCTATGTCGCGGGCGACCAGATTGTGAGGGTCGAACGCCGCACGGGACGTATCGTCGAGTGCGTCTCCATCGAGGCGCAGCGCCCGCCCGAACTTCCTCCCGCGCCGAGAGTTCACGTAACGGTAACAGGCGAAGCGCCCATGCCGCCGGCGCCGTCGGTTCGTGTGCGCATTCCCGTACCCGGCGAAATTCCCGTGCCGCCGCCCCCGCCCCGGAAAGTCCGGCCGCCAAGGCCTGGTGAAGCACCGGTTCCGCCGCCTCCGCCGCTGCCGTAACCGACCGCCGCCCGGCTGCGGCCCATGTAAAAAAATCCCGAACAAATCCGTTTTTTCCGCTTTTGCGGCGTTCTTTACACGTCGTGTCGCCGCGCCGCCTATGCGGCGTCTTTTTTCGAGCAGGACAGTTCCTCAAATACGGGACACGGCTCTTCGCCGTCGATTTTGATTTCCAGGGAATACGAAAGATCGGCCTTGATGTCGTCGAACGTGAATTCGACGCAGCCGTCACGCTTGGCGCCGTCGGGAAACGCGAACGTCCTGCTGTAGGTGGCCGCGGAATCGGTGCTGAAAAGCCGCAGCGTGTCCTTGGCGCATCCGGAAAAGTCGTCCCCGTCAATATGGACGACGATTGAGGCCGGAGCATGGGGCAGGGTGAGCGTCGCGCTCTTTGCCGCCTTGTCGGCCCGGGAATGCTCGGCCGTAAAGAAATAGTCCACGTTCCCGTCGCAGTAGTCGTCGGGATAGAACAGCTGGAGCTTGGCCTCGGCCTTGCCGCCGCTCTCGTTGGCGTCGACCTTGTGCTTGAGATCGAGTTGCTTTCCGTTGTAGGTGCAGAACAGCTTGAAGGTGACGCGGGTCTGCGACGTCTCTTCCTTGTAGGCCACCGAGACCTGCGCCGGGCATTCGTCGTTGAAATCTATCCCGCTTTGCGGCGGAATCAGTTTCGCGTCCGACAACGTGACGATTGCGTCGCCCTGCGCTTCGGCGCTAGCCTCGTCCGCCGCGGCCGCGGGCGCGGCCGTCTCCTTTTGGGGCCTCACGAAATAGCCGGGGTCGTTGATGTCGTGCCACGCTTCGGGCATGGGAACAATGCTCCTTTTGAGAGCGTCCGGGAATCGTTACTAAAATACGAAACGAAAAGAAACGCCGCCACTATTTTATGGCTGGAACAGAGCACATGAACCTATGATGGGACTTTGCCGGGAAGTGCTTGCCCCCCAGCGTTCCCGTTGTCATTGGAAGGCAAACCCACGTGTACCGCATTCCACAAGATTCATTCGACCGACAAGCCTTTTATTATTTTACTTTTTGCTTATCAGTTGGAGGATTCGGGGGCGTTCTTCCCGAGCCCGGTGTTAAGAAATAGACATGATGGAGTCGGGAAGGTATTTTATCTCGTAAAGGAACACGCGAAACAAATGCCCGAGAAACGCCATACCTTTAGTCACGCCGACCGGACCTTGCCTGTTCTTTCGAGATTCCGGATTCGACCGTCAAATCCAAAGGTAAAATTCTCGGCGCAATCATAGGCAAAAGGAGTATCCAAAGACATCAGAAGCAAGTCGCGGTGAAGATTGTGAGGATATGATGAGAATACAAAGAATCAAGCTGAAAAATTGGCGTAACTTCCCGAAAGTGGACGTTACACTGCTCAACCGCATCTTCGTAATAGGCCCGAATGCGTCCGGAAAATCCAATTTTCTCGACGTTTTCAGGTTTCTGCGCGACATTGCGCGCGGACAAGGCGGCGGTTTGCAACAAGCGATCAAGGATAGGGGCGGGCTATCCAAAGTACGGTGTTTTGCCGCCCGCACCAATCCGTTGGTTGAGATTGAGGTGTATCTGGGGGGAGACGATAACGGCGGGCAAAACTATGTTTACCGTCTTGGACTTACACAGGAAACACGAGGTTCGCGGCGTCCAATTGTCAAGTATGAAGGAGTCTTAAGAAACGGCAAGGAGGTACTTGTTCGTCCGGACGAAAAAGATGATGCCGATACGGAGCGCTTGACTGAAACGCATCTTGAGCAGACATCCGCGAATAAGGAGTTCCGGGAAGTTGCGGCATTTTTTAACAGCGTTTGCTATCTGCACATAGTTCCTCAAATGGTGCGCGCGCCTGAAATGTCTATTGCCCCTTTGCAAGGCGACGATCCGTTCGGCAGGACGTTTCTTGAACGGCTCGCCAAGACACCTCATAAGACCACGAAAGGTCGGCTCAAACGCATTGAAAACGCCTTGAAGATCATTGCCCCGCAATTAAAAGAACTGGCTTTTGAGCCCGATAGCAAGGGACAGCCTCATCTTATCGCAAAGTATGAGCATTGGCGTCCGGATGCCGGCCGCCAAGATGAAACACAGTTTTCAGACGGTACGTTACGAGCCATAGGGCTGTTGTGGACACTACAGGAGGGCACCGCGCTCCTATTAATCGAAGAACCTGAATTGTCCCTCAACGGAGAGATAGTGAAACAATTACCGGGGATTATTTCGAAAGTGACAAGAAAGAACAAGCGGCAAATGTTAGTGAGTACGCACAGTTACGAGTTGTTGTCCGACAAAGGAATCGCGCCGGAAGAAACAATTATTCTAAAACCAGCCAAAGAAGGAACGACGGCGCACCTTGCTTCTGATGATATCGTAACACGTGAAATGATACAATCCGGGATGTCCATAGCCGAGGCGGTACTTCCCCTGGCAGCTCCGGAAAATGCGATACAATTAAGCATGCGATTTGATGCAACCGGGAATTAATAAATGCCCGCAACCCCCGTCTTTTTCAGCATCGTGTTTGAGGATAGTCTGAGCGAAGCTGTTATTGAACGGCTTTTAAAACTTTCCCCAATGGAGATTTCCATTGTTCGCAGGATTAACGGACGCGGAAGCGGGTATATTCGATCAAGAATACGGTCTTTTTTTTCCGCCGCCGTTCATCAGGAACCTTTCTTGGTGCTCATGGATTCCGACAAGGAGGATTGCGCGCTTCATCTTCTAGACAAGCTTGTCCCGCCCGGCAAGCGAAACAGGAAATGCCTTTTCAGAATTGTTATCCGGGAAATTGAGTCATGGCTGCTGGCCGACACCCGTGGAATAAGCCAATTCTTGGGGATTAGTGAAGCGATGATAAGCCGTAGGCCCGAAACACTTGCCGATCCCAAGGATCATCTTATTCAACTGGCAAGAAGAAGCAAGAAAAAGGATATTGCCGATGCGCTTGTGCCTGCCCCCGGTACAAGCGTTGTTGTGGGTCCTGAATACAACCAAACCCTTGTGCCCTTTGTTCGCAATATCTGGGATATCAACTCAGCCGCGAAACGGTCGGAAAGCCTGCGTCGGGCAGTTGAAGCAATTATTACATTCGGAACTTGATGATTTCCACGACTTTAGTGTGGGACTAAAATCCGGCAAGCCCCTTATTCGCTTCCGAGGAGGAAGCTACCTTCTTCTCGTCAAAATATGCCAATTCAATCTCTCCAGTCAAATCTGAAATAGAATATCCCTTTTGCGGAGAAATCTCTCGGTAGTGTTACGCGATGTCCTTCGGGAAGGCCGCGTACGTCTTTCTTCCACGCCAATCGGCCGCGTACATCGAAAACCGTTAGCGAAACTGCATTTTCGGGCACGGCGAGGGACCTGTTTCCGGTTGAGATACAAGACAGAAAAGCACCGGTTATAGCTTTACCGTTTTGTGATTCTTGATGGGAAAATTTCCTTTGGCTTACAGTGGTCGATGTAACGACACTGAGAACGCCCTCGCCGGCGAGCAGGAACGCGCCGTGGCCTTCGGGAATCGAAGTGCCCGCCGTAGGACTGCCCGGTTGATTGCTCCACGGCTGACCGTAACCCACCATGCCCGCCGCCGTGACGACCTTGACAAGAGCCGACCACCCCTTCCGTATGACGGGAACATAGGTGTTCGCGTCGAGCACCCCCCACGTGACCCCGAGCGACATGGCGTAGATGAAAAACGAGGTACAACTGGACTCCGGATTGGGAAATTCGGTCGGCTCGAACAGGCTGGTGCGCCAGAACCCGTCGGGCTGCTGCTTGCCGCGTATGGTGTCGCACAACGTCTTGAACGTGGCCTCCCAGGCGGGCCTGTACTTCGAATTCGCCGGCATGTATTTGAGCGCGCGCACGAGGCCGCCCAGAACCCAGGCGTTTCCCGGCCCCCAGAACTGCGGGTATCCGGCGTCGGTCGTTTTGAAATCGGCCCTCGTATTCCAATACCACAATTTGTAGACGGTGTCCTGGAAATCCTTTTCCGCGCCGCGAAACATGGCATTCAAGGAATCAAAGTACCGCGATTCGCCCGTTATATACCCCATCATGGCAAAATCCGGCAGGCCCATGTACACCGCGTCCTGCCAGCCGAACAGGTGATTGACCGGATTCCTAAGAATGCCTTCGAGCGCCGTCTTGGACACCTGATACTTGGACGCGTTTCCCGGCGTCGAATCCACGATGTACCGTTCACAGAACCCCTGAATGCAGCACAGGTTGTCCCCCGTGCCGCCGCCCCACGTCCAGTTCCACCGGTTTCCCCATTTGTCGATGCTGTCGAGCCATTGCCGCTCTTGTGTCGCCCGGTAGAGCCCCACCACGCCGGTCATGATGGTGCCGCCGTCCCAGTCGTGATTGATGCCCGCCGCGGTTCCGCCGCCCCATTTGGTAAACGTGTACCTCGCCACCTTGCGCATGATGCTCTTGATGCTGTCCGGCGAGAATTCGTCGGCATTGGCGACCGACGACCACAGCAAAATCGAGCAGGCGATGAGATAGGCTATACTGCGGTTCATGTTTGTTCCTTCCCTTTGTTCGCGGCCGCCGCGTGCGCCGAGCAGGCCGCGTCGTTTTTCCTTTTGGGGCTTTTAATAAATAATATAATGATTTTTTGCCGTTGTTTATCAATAAGGTTGCCGCATGCTCCCCTGCACCGGTTACGACCGCACTTCCGGTCGCGAGGCACGGTAAGATGCCGGCGCCGCCCGTGGCCGCAATGGGTCGGATAGAACAAAGGCCGCCGCGATGACGCGGCGGCCTTTGCCGTTCCGTATCGAAAAAAAACGGTTATTTGAACTGCTGAATTTCCTTTACCGCCTTGCGCCAGAAAAGAATCCGGTTTCCCTTGATGTCCAACGAAAACCACTCCGGCGTATTGGCGTTCTGCGCAAGCGTGCCGACGTAAACGTTGTTGTCGTTCGAAATCACCCGCACCGTCCTTCCGAGAAAACTAAAGGGTATCTGCTCGGTGTTCGAGGTGAAGCTGTTTATCTTCCCCTGCCCCTGCATAAAATTCCACAAAGCGCTCGCGCCCTTGAGATATGACCAGAAGAAATCCGTTTCCTCCTGCGTCATGGCCCTCTGGATTCCGGTCTTGAACTTGACCGTCGCCTTGGAAGGAATGCCGCTGCTCGCCACCTGGTAGTCCATCTCGGCCTCGACCCCGAGCGGAGTGGCGGGATTCGCGATGAGCATGTCCAGCGCCCCCTGCTCCGCCGCGGGAGTGATTTTCCAGTTATCGAACATCTGCTGCGCGGAGATCGGCAGAAAAAACAGAACCGTCGCGCAGCATCCGACAATAAGTACCTTTTTCGCGCCCGTCATTGTTCCTCCTTGTTTTTCCCGGCCCCTTGCTGCCTAGGAAAATAAGATAGAAAAAGGCGTCAAGGGGATATTTTTTAGCGAATTAATACAAGCGGGTAAAATCCGGTTCCGGCAAAATCGCCGCCGCGCGTACGGCTCGTCCATAAAAAAATCACCGCAAAGGCGCGAAGAATGCTTCGCGCAAGACCATACGACAAACAACCCGCTTTCCCCTTTTACGTTCTTTGCGTGCGCGTACGGACTCCATCCGGTCTTGGCTGCGGCCGCATGAATACGGCACGACCGCCGGGGGCCAACATTTATCTTGCTTCGCGAGACGGCGGAATTTGATTTATAAGGCGGGAGCGGATACCGGTAGGCGGACGGGGAATGGGACAAGGAGAATAAATTTCGGACATAGCTGTATATGACAAGTATAGACGATGATTTGAAGTACGACACACCAGTAGTCGTACAAATAAATTACCCTGAGCGCGCACGTTCGCATGTACCCGAAAATTCCCTCACGCATGACCCCTTTCGACGTGTTTGGAGAACCAACCAATGCGAGCAATCGTTTTTGAAACGTATGGAGCGCCCGACGTTCTTCGGCTCAAGGAGATGGCAAAGCCGACACCAAAACCGAATGAAGTTCTCGTCAGGATTCACGCGTCGCCGATAAATTACGGGGACATATCGGCCCGCAACTTCAAGAACATCGGCTTTTTGGAATTCAACATGCCTGCGTTCCTGCTGTTGTTCGCCAAGATGGCCTTCGGCTATTCCAGGCCCAAAATCAAGGTTTTGGGAAATCAGTTTTCCGGGGAAATCGAAGGCATGGGCGAGAAGGCAAAACGATTTAAAACCGGCGATCTGGTATTTGGATATTCCGGCATGAAAATGGGCGCGTATGCCGATTATTTATGCATGGACGAAAACGGGGTGATTGGAATCAAGCCGAGGAACATGAGCCACGAGGAAGCTTCGGCGGTACCGTACGGCATAATGGCCGTGCAGCTGCTGTCCAAGTTAAACATTCAATCGGGCAACAAGGTGTTGGTGAATGGAGGTTCCGGAGGAATCGGTTCGATTGCCGTACAGCTTCTTAAAAGCTTGGGCGCAAAAGTAACGGCGACGTGCAGCGCCGACAGGATCGGTTACGTTAAGGATTTAGGCGCGGATTTTGTTGAGGACTATACGGAGCAAGCGTATCTGAATAAAAAAGAAAAGTATGATTTTGTTTTAGACGTTCTTGGGAGGCTCACGTGGTCCGATGCAAAGAAAATTCTGACCGATAACGGGACATGCCTCTTTGCCAGTTTCAAGACAGGCAAGCTGTTTCAAATGCTGTTGTCGGGTCTTTTCGGCAAAAAGAAACTCATCTGCGCATTCGCCGGTGAGAAGCGATCCGATTTGGAGAAGCTCAGGGAACTGGCCGAGGCGGGAAAACTCAAGACGATTGTCGACCGGGTTTTCCCCCTCCAAGAAGCCGCCAAGGCGCATGAATACTACGAAAAGAAACGCAACAAAGGACAGGTAATATTGTCCATTACGCGGTGACGGCCGCCGCCACGTCGGCCGGGTCGCGGAACAAATCCCGTTTTTATTGCCGTCTCATCGATAACGTTTTTTTGTTTTCCATGGAAAGGGGCTGTGCCATGAACCATTCTCTCACCACCACGGCGTTCGAAATCGAGGGGTACAGGATTACCAGGAATCTGGGGATCGTCAAAGGCATCACCGTGCGATCTCGATCGGTTTTCGGCACCATCGGCGGCGCGCTGCAGACCATTGTCGGCGGAAACATATCCATGTTCACCCAATTGTGCGAAAAGACGAGGAACGACGCGTTTGCGGCCCTCATAATCCACGCGGAAAACTTGGGAGCCAACGCGGTCATCGGCATCCGGTACGACGCCAACGAGGTGATGCAGGGGGTTACCGAAGTGCTTTGCTACGGCACGGCGGTGGTGGTGGAAAAGAAGTAAGGCCCTGCCGGCGGCCAAAGCTCAATCGCGGAATCGTCACTTTCCCGGGGCCCTTTTCTTCGAAACCTCTTTTTCCAAATCGAGCAGGGCTTTTTTGATCCCGAGAGGTTTTCCTTTGCGGGCGCCCATGAACCCGCCCAATGTTCCGTCCTTCGCTATCACGCGGTGGCACGGGATTGCCAGCGGAAACGGGTTGTCGCGCATTACGGATGCCGCGGCGCGTATCGCCTTTGGACGGCCCGCCAGGGCGGCGAGGCGCGCGTAGGACACGGTGGCTCCGTAGGGAATGCTCCGGCACGCCAGCAGTACCGCTTCCGCGAAGGGCGTGTTTCCCGATAAATCAATCGGCAGTTCGTCGAGCGATTCGGCGTTGCCGGACAAAAAGTCCCCAATCAGCGACGCCCAGCGCCGCAGCCGCGGATCGGCTGCGCGCGCGCCTTTGCGCCCACGGGGCGTTCCGTGGCGTCCAAAGAGAATGCCCGCCACCGCCAGGCCCGCCCCCTTTTCCCGGGCGAAAAGCGTGACGCAGGTGAGCCGGTGCTTGATAACGATGCGATGAGGCGCGGCGGATGGAACGGTTCTCATGGTGCCTCCCCCATCGCAAAATAGTTCGCGGATTTCACGTAACGGCGCGCCATTTCAAGGCCCCATTGTTTCTTCGAAAAGCGGCTTTCCGCAACGACACCGGAGTAATCGTCGGAAGTTTTTAGTATATTATCGGAAGGGATTTCATGCAATGAACAGAAGAGAATTCATCGCCGCCGCGTCGATGGCGCCGCTTTCCGCCGCGCTCGGGATGCATGCGTTCGGTCGAGGCGCCGCGTGGTACGGCGGGCCGTACAAGATAAGCCTCAACTGCTATTCCTTCAACACCCTGCTCACCAACGGGGCAAAGGGCGCATCGCCGGGCATGACGCTCGCCCAGGCAATCGACTTCTGCAAAACGACCGGGTTCGACGCCATCGACATGCAGGGCTATTATTTCCCGGGATACCCGGCCGTTCCCACGGACGAGTATGTCGCGGGCATAAAGGACAAGGCCGCCGCTTCGGGAATCATCATAAGCGGCACGGGGGTCAACGACAATTTCGCCTCCACCGACGCGGCCGCGCGCGCCGCGGATGTCCGGCTCGTCAAGAACTGGGTGGAAGTCGCGGCCAAGCTCGGCGCGCCGGTGCTGCGCGTCTTTTGCGGGGCGCTGCCCGCGGGCTGGGAAAACCGCTGGAGCGAAGTGGCCGCCTGGACCGCCGACTGCATCAAGCAATGCGCCGACTACGCGCACTCCTATGGGGTGAAAATCGTGGTGCAGAACCACGCCGATCTTCTCAAGACCGGCGACCAGATACGCACGCTCGCGGGGCTGGTGGACTCCCCCGACTTCGGCGTGCTGCTCGACACCGGCTCGTTCGTCACCGCCAACCTGTTTGCCGATCTCGCGGCCGCGCTTCCGTACGCGACCAACTTTCTCATCAAGCAGAACGTGGAAAACGACCTGCCCGACATCGTGAACATCCTGCGGACGGGCGGATTCACCGGGTACCTTCTCATCGAGGCGCTCTCGGGCGATCCCTACGCCGTGGTTCCCAGGTTTTTCGGCGAGGTGCGCGACGCCGTGACGGGCACCACCGCCGCGTTGAAGGGAAGCATGGCCCGCCGCGACGGCGGAATAATCGTCACGGCCGGCGGGCCGCGCCGTTTCCGCGTTTCCGGCGGCGGCGAGGATTTCGGCCGCGCATCCTTCGCCCTTATTGACGCAAGGGGAACGGTGATACTCCGGGAGACGCGGCCGGCGGCCGCCGCGCGGGACTGGGCCGATTTTGAAGCCGACGGGGTTCCGGCGGGCGCCTATTTTCTCGAATGCGTCTCCGGCGGAAGGCGAATCAGGGTCTTTCCGCTCGTAGTCGGGAAATAGGCCGTAGGTAAAAAAAAACAAAAAAAGTGCTTTACCCCCGCGAAGAATCTATATTATCATCCGTAGCGGCTGGAGGACGCACGACCGTCCTGGCAGTCGTATAATGTCACCATCTGTTCTAAAGGAGTGTCTCGATGGGTAACAAGTTGTACGTCGGCAACCTGCCCTACAGCGTGAGCGACAGCTCGCTGCAGGAAATGTTCGCCGGATTCGGATCGGTAGCGTCGGCGAAGGTCATCACGGACCGGGATTCGGGAAGGTCGAAAGGTTTCGGCTTCGTGGAAATGGGGTCGGATCAGGAAGCACAGGCGGCCATCGCGGCCATGAACGGCAAAGAGGTGGAGGGCCGTGCACTCACCGTCAACGAAGCCCGTCCAAAGCCGGAAGGCGGACGCGGCAGAGGCGGTTTTGGCGGCGGCGGCGGCGGACGCTGGTAACAAGCACTCTTCCGCAGATTGCGGTTTACCATAGAAACCCGTTTCCCCGGAAAATACCGGGAAAGCGGGTTTTGTGTTTTCCGGCGGCGCGCTGATTTCCGCCACATTCTATTATATTACCTCCATGCGCAGGGACAGGCCGCCCATCGCCGTTTTGCATCCATCCCTGGCCGCGGCCCTTCTTCTCGCCGCCGTGACGCTGTCGTGCGCGCCTTCGCGAACCGTCAAGCAGACCGCGGGCGGCGGGACGGCGGCGGCGGAGAGGCTCAAAAGAATCGTCGATTCGTACCTCGGCGTTCCCTACAAGACCGGCGGTATGAGCCGCAGGGGGTTCGACTGTTCGGGATTCGTGGTGACCGTGTTCCGCGAATTCGACGGAACGCGCCTTCCCCGTTCGACCGGGGAACTCAAGCGCGTGGGGCGCAGGATTTCCAGGAGTGATGCGCGGCCGGGCGATCTTGTTTTTATCAAAGGCGGCGCGTTCGGCTCAATCAACCACGTGGGTATTTACATGGGAAACGGTTCGTTCGCGCACGCGAGTTCGTCAAAGGGCGTACGCTACGACAGTCTCGACGACGAATATTATACCAGGCATTTCGCGATGATACGGAGGGTACCGCAGTGAAGATTGCCTTCGCGGGCGAGCGGGGCGCGTTCTCCGAGCTTGCCGCCGCGCAGTTCTTTGGAACCCGCCACACCATGGTTCCGGTTCCCGAATTCGACGACGTGTTCACCGCCGTGGCACGGGGCGCGGCGCGGCACGGCATCATCCCCATCGAGAACTCCCTCACCGGCAGCATCCACCAAAACTACGATCTGCTTCTTGACGGGAAGCTGCTCATCACGGGCGAGATTTTTCTCCGCGTGTGCCATTGCCTCATAGCGAACCACGGCGTGCGGCGGGGAGACATCCGCCGCGTCTTCTCGCACCCGCAGGGCCTGGCCCAATGCAGGAATTTCCTCAAACGGCTCCCCCGCGTCGAACGCGTCCCCGTCTCCAACACCGCGGTGGCGGTGCGAAAAATCAGGGACGCGGGCCTTCTCGACGCCGCGGCAATCGCCTCGCTCCAGGCGGCCATCGATTACGACATGAACGTGCTCGCGCAGAACATCGAGGACAACAAGGAAAACATCACGAGGTTCCTCATCCTGTCGAAGGGATGCGCCCCCGCGCCGCGGCGCGGGAAACGGTACAAGACGTCGGTGGTTTTTTCGCTCAAGAACCTGCCGGGCGCGCTGTTCCGAGCCCTCAGCGTCTTCGCCCTTCGCGACATCGACCTGCTCAAGATAGAATCGCGCCCCGTGCACGGCAAGCCGTTCGAATACCTGTTCTACCTCGACTTCGCCGGAGACTGCCGCGGCGAGAGCCAGCGCAACGCGCTCAACCACCTCAAGGAGATTACCATGGTAACGCGCATCCTGGGCTCCTACGAGCGCGGGAAACTGGTGGAGCCGGATTACAAGAAGAGATAACCGCAGGCCGTCCCGCGGGGAGTACCGCGCTATCGAAATCAAGACGCGGGCTCCCGCCGCCGCCTTTTTGCGAGCGGCGCCCCCACCGGGAACATTAGTATTTAATATGGTGTTCCCTTTCCCCCTACAACCATCTATTTTCGATATACCGCCGCTCTTGAAACGCACCAAATCACGGGAGAGTATATGCATATCGAATGGTGGATGTGGCTGGTGTTCGGGATCATCACGCTGTCCCTCGAGATCATGACGCCCGGCGGGTTCTACCTCATGTTCGTCGGTATAGCCGCGATTCTCACCGGCGCGCTCACTCCCGTAATTAACACGTCCTGGATCGAGATACTGCTGTTTGCCGTATTGTCACTCTTCTTCATCGCCGTCCTGCGCGGCCCCCTCGCCCGGAGAATAGCGCGTTCCACGCCCAAGGCCGACGTCCAGGAGTTCGTGGGTGAGACGGGCCGGGCGCTGGAGGCCATCGCGCCCGGCGCCACGGGAACCGTGGAACTCCGCGGCAGCACATGGCAGGCGCGCAACGACGGTGCCATCGCCCTTGAAAAAGACGGGCCCTGCGTCGTCACGGCGCGCGACGGGCTCAAATTCATCGTAAAACCCAAATAACCATTTTTCCCGGGAGGATACCATGACCGGAGGAGCCATTATCGTTGCCATCGTGGTGGTGGTGCTCGTACTCATCGTGCTTTCGAGATGCGTCATCGTGATTCCCCAGCAAAGCGCCTACGTGGTGGAACGGCTCGGCCGGTTCCACGAGGTGAAGAACGCGGGATTCCATTTTCTCTGGCCGTTCTTCGACTCGGTGCATTACCGCCACAGCCTCAAGGAAACCGCGCTTGAAATAGCCGAGCAGGTGTGCATCACCAAGGACAACGTGCAGGTGGCGGTCGACGGCGTGCTGTATTACAAGATAATCGACCCGCAGCGCGCCTCGTACGGCGTGTCGAACCTGCTGTTCGCCATCACCCAGCTCGCGCAGACCACCCTGCGCTCCGAAATCGGAAAGATCGAGCTCGACCGGACCTTTGAAATGCGCTCGCAGATCAACATGCTCGTGGTGTCTGAACTTGACAAGGCAAGCGAGTCGTGGGGCGTCAAGGTCTTCCGCTACGAAATCAAGAACATCACCCCGCCGCAGGACGTGCTGGCGGCCATGGAAAAGCAGATGCGCGCCGAACGGGAGAAGCGCGCCATCGTGCTGCAGTCGGAGGGAACGCGCGACGCGGCCATCAACAACGCAGAGGGAGAAAAACAGAAGGTGATCAAGGCGTCGGAGGCCACCAAGCAGCAGCGCATCAACGAGGCCGAGGGACAGGCCGCCGCAATCCTCGCGGTCGCCGCGGCGACCGCCGAGGGTATCCGCAGGGTGGCCCAGTCAATCAACGAGGCGGGCGGGTTCGAGGCGGTTCAGCTCCGGGTTGCCGAGCAGTTCATCTCGCAGTTCGGCAACATCGCCAAGCAGAGCACCACCATGATTCTGCCCTCCAACCTCGCCGACGTGGCGGCGCTGGTGTCAACGGCGATGTCGACAATCCGGAAAGCGAACGTGGAAGAACAGCCGAAGAAGGGGTAAGAGCCCTAAATCAAAAGGTTCCGGCGCCGCCGAGGCGCCATGAGCAAGTAAAAAAGCCCGCCTAAGGCGGGCTTTTTTACATCGGCCAGATACACGCGCCGCGGAATATCAGCACGAGACTTTCATCTGTTCGCCGCAGCACATGACGTCGCACGGCACCGCGCAGTCGCAGTCGTCAACGACCAGCACTTCCAGGCCGCATTGCCTGCACGAGAGCCTCGAACCCTTGGCGACGGCTTTTTTCGATTGCTTGCGTACCGGCTTCTTGGTTTTCTTGTTCATGGGTGTTCCCCTTTCCTGTTGATGAGTGTTCGGATAGGCACATCCGGTCGGCGGCGTCAAGCGTTGTCGAGATCCCCCGCCATTTCCCGGAAATTCGCCTTGTGGTCGTGTATGGAGCCGAAGTTGAGTTCCCTCACGTGTTCCGACGCGTCCGCGTCGGAGTCGTCGTCGTCAACGTCCCGCAGGATTTCGTCTGGGTCTATCTGTTCTTCCAGCTTCATGTGCGCTAACCCGCTTCCTATGGATAGTTTGATGCACCGGCGCGAAAACGACGCCCGGTTGGTAGGAATATAAATATTTCCAAGCGAAGGGGGCGGAATTTTGAAAGTCCCGCGTGCGCGGTAAAAACCTCGCGCGTTCGTTCGATCCGGCGCGCGGCGCGCGGCGCGCGTCCGGTCCTTGCGTTTTCCCGCTTGCCGTTACGCCTCCATATACCTATTTTATGGGCGTCCTATATCCGTCGTTTTTCCGAGATTCTCCCTTTTGACAACGACAGGCACGGCTTTGCCCGGACAACACCCAATCCACGGAGGTGCCGCCATGGCGCGCCATTCGATACGATTCGCCTTTATCGCAGTCCCCATCCTTCTGCTCTCGCTCTCATGCGCAAAGCACAAGAAACAGCACGGTCCGGTGGAGCAAGGCTTGTGGGAGCCGTACATTTCGTCGTACACGTCGGGCGTGGTGTCGCGGGAGACGGTAGTGCGGGTGCGGCTCGCGGTCGACGCGGTTTCGGAATCGGCGGTAAACAAACCGGCCCAGCCGTCCCCCCTGTCGCTCAAGCCGGCCGTTAAAGGTACC
>JGI20214J51088_10000532_pt1 | contig 26508 bp, 24 predicted proteins | sample WetSurMetagenome_FD_51088 | JGI IMG/M metagenome (IMG submission 51088) | reverse complement strand
GCCTCGGATCAGGTAAAATATAACTGGATAGAATTTCATAAGTGGACATTCAAATCAGATTATTACTACCCGATTTCAAAGAATGAAAAACTGGTTCTTAATGCACGCTTCAATTTTGGATACATTGGTTTCTATAATAAGAGCATCGGTCCATCTCCGTTTGAGAACTATTCTGTAGGGGGCGATGGTATGTCGGGTTACAGTTTCTATGGCCGTGAGATAATTAAACTAAGAGGTTACTCTTCCGGAAGCCAGGGCGTAGGATCGCTCACACCAAGCGACCCTGTCAAGGGAGCACCATCAGGTAACGTATATTCAAAAATCACTTTTGAACTCAGATATCCTGTATCACTTAATCCATCGGCAACTATTTTCGGACTCGCGTTTGTTGAATCAGGAAGAGCATGGTATCAGCTAAAAGATTATAATCCATTCAGAATGCCCCGTTCAGCTGGTATTGGACTAAGGGCTAATCTTCCTATGTTCGGATTGCTTGGTGTCGACTGGGGATATGGTTTTGACCAGGTTCCTGAGCCTTTAAAATATCCAAATGCTAATCATTCACAATTCCAATTTACAATAGGTCAAGAGTTTTAATCAAATGTTAAAATTTATGTTATGAAAAAAATAGGTGCTTTAATAGGATTATGTATTCTGACTTCGGCCATGGCCATTGCTCAGAAATACGCATTTGTAGATTCCGAATACATAAGGAAGAACATTCCGGCTTTTACTGCTGCACAGGAACAACTAGATAAACTTTCAAAACAATGGGAAAAAGAGGTTGCTGACGGATATGCTGTTGTTGAACAGATGTATAAATCATATCAGAATGAGTCAGTTCTTCTCTCCCAGGATATGAAGACTAAAAGGGAAGAGGCAATTATTGCCAAGGAAAAAGAGATGAAAGATCTTCAGAATAAGTATTTTGGAATGGAAGGTGATCTTTTCAAAAAAAGAGAAGAGCTGGTTAAGCCAATCCAGGATGAGATATTAAAAGCAATTAAGGGTATTGCTGTTGATGGAAGTTATGCTGTTATTTTTGACACAGCTGCAGGCGGTAACATCCTGTTTGCCAATCCAAAATTTGATATAAGCGATCAGGTTCTTGAAAAATTAGGTTATAAAAATTAATTAATTACTTTTGCAAATATTTAAAATAAAACTAATAAAATGAAAAGATTTATAGGAGTAGCGGCTTTATTAATTTGTATTGCATTTCCAGGTCAGAGAGCTATTGCTCAAAGCCTGAAGTTTGGACATATAAACAGCGATGAACTTATACAGGCATTACCTGAATATGATTCAGCACGGGTTAAACTTGATAAATTTCAGAAAGAACTCGTAAACGCCCTCGAACTGATGCAGGTTGAATTCAATAATAAGAATGAGGCATATGCTAAGGATAGCAAAAACTTTACTGATATCATCAGAAAGAATAAGGAGCAGGAGCTGGTGGATATGCAGAGGAGAATTCAGGAATCTCAGTCAACTGCCCAACAGCAATTCCAGGATAAACAGGCTGAGCTTTTCCAACCGATTATGGCAAAAGTTGACAAAGCCATTAAGGATGTTGGTAAGGAAAATGGATTCTTATATGTATTTGATGTGGCAAAAGGAGTTCTTCTCTATTTTGATGAGACTAAGAGTACTAATATAATGGTGCTTGCCAAAGCAAAACTTGGAATAAAATAATTCAGATTTTCATAACCGGTGACCATCCTTAATCGGGGTGGTCATTTTTTTAATATACCCGCAAAGTGAAAGATCAACCAATTGGAATATTCGATTCAGGCGTCGGGGGACTTACTGTAGCTCATGCAATTAAGCAAATTTTACCCGGCGAGAGCCTCATTTACTTCGGAGATACCGCTCACCTGCCATACGGAGATAAATCGGCAGAATCAATTCGATATTACTCACAGCGCATTACAGAATTTCTCCTGGAACATAACTCAAAAGCTGTCCTGGTTGCATGTAATTCAGCCTCTGCTTCAGCATTCGATTCTCTTAAAAAAGAGTTTGAAGGAAAAACAATTCTCCTTGATGTTATAGATCCGGTTGTAGATTATCTGGGTACAAGAAATTTCGGAAGGATTGGTGTCATTGGCACAAAAAGAACAATAAGTTCAGGAACATACGAAAAAAAAATTAAAGAGAAATCACCTCTGACAACTGTCGTCTCATTGGCAACTCCATTGCTGGTACCAATGATTGAGGAGGGTTTTATTTTTGATGATATCAGCAATGCAATAATACGTGCCTATCTCTCAAATGAATCACTTGCCGGGATTCAGGCCCTGATTCTTGGATGTACTCACTATCCTATCATTAAAAATCAGATTAGCAAAATATTCAATTTTAATGTTGAAGTCATCGATTCGGCGAGAATTGTTTCAATGATTTTAAGAGAAACACTTGATAAAAACAACCTGTTAAACGATTCCGGAATTGTCAGGGACCAGTTTTTTATTTCCGACTATACAACTTATTTCGAAAAAATTGCAAAAATGTTCTTTGAGGGAGAAATAGATCTGAAAAAAGCAGATATCTGGAGCTGAGATTCGCCCTCTGTCTGCTGTTTTTAATCAGCATAACTCTTTATACTTGCCCCGCAATCCCGCTAAACGGAACAAAATCAATGTTTTTAAGATATATTACCTTGAAATTTGAGAATTAACACTTATTTAGAGGGGCCAGGGAGGCCAAAAAACTGGAATTAAGTTTAGTTCAGGATGGGATAATAAGATTGCTTCGCTGCACTCGCAATGACGCGTGCAAGTAAGTCAATCCAGTATTGCGAGTTAAACCGCAGATAATAAGATCGATGGTCATTGCAAGGAATCCCGCCCTAGCGGGAGACGAAACAATCTTATTTCCCGAGTCCGATTATGCATATGAGCAGTTCCCCATTTTGGAAGTTTGGGTGTAGAAATAGTATTTTTTTGGTGGAATCTCAGGGAACATAAAAATATGATAAAGATCATACAGGAAAACACTTTTTGTATGTTTTTCAATTCTTAAAATGTTAATTTTGTGTGTAATAAACATTTTTAGTATCAGAATATATACTAACCTGAGAATAAATTATAAGGTATTATGGGTAAAAAATCAGAAGTTATCGAAAGAGAAGAAGTAGTTATCCGTTTCTCCGGTGATTCAGGTGACGGAATGCAGCTGACAGGTACGCTCTTTTCCGACACTGCAGCTTTATTCGGTAACGACTTATCAACATTTCCTGACTATCCGGCTGAAATACGTGCTCCACAGGGATCAGTTGGAGGCGTTTCAGGATTTCAGGTTCATCTGGGTCATTCAGAAATAAATACTCCCGGTGACTTTTCTGACGTTCTTGTGGCAATGAATCCAGCCGCAATAAAAGCTAATGCTAAATGGATCAAACAAGGAGGTACTATTATTTATGATGAAAATAATTTCACTGAAAAAAATATTGAAAAAGCCGGTTATGAAAAAGATCCTATAACTGAGGAAAAGCTTGAAAGCTATAACATTATTGCAGCTCCCATATCCGCAATGGTGAAAGAGGCACTCAAAGACTTCGGACTTGATCCAAAATCTGTTTTGAGAACAAAAAATATGTTTGCACTTGGAATGGTTTACTGGCTTTTCGATCGTAAGCTTGATTATACGGAGGAGTATTTTGAAAAGAAATTCCAGAATAAACCAGGTATGGCTGAAGCCAATAAAGTTGCTCTTCGTGCCGGATACTATTATGCTGAAACTATTGAGGCTTTATCTCCTGTTTATAAAATCCTTCCTGCTCCGATAGCGAAAGGTACCTACCGGAATATTAATGGAAATTCCTCAACAGCCTGGGGTTTTATGGCTGCTGCGGAAAAAGCAGGTTTGAAAATATTTATCGGCTCATACCCCATTACTCCTGCAACTGGGATCCTTGAAGAACTTGCTGCCCGTAAAGATCTTGGCGTTATAAGCTTCCAGGCTGAGGATGAGATAGCTGGAATCTGTACTGCCCTTGGAGCCAGCTTTGCCGGTAAGCTTGCAATTACTTCAACTTCGGGTCCCGGACTTGCTCTTAAATCAGAAGCTATTGGACTGGCAGTCATGGCAGAACTACCTGTGGTCATAGTAGATGTGCAAAGAGCCGGCCCATCAACGGGATTACCAACAAAAACGGAACAGGCCGATCTTATGCAGGCGCTTTATGGTCGAAATGGTGAATGCCCTGTTGTGGTTATTGCTTCCAGCACTCCCTCTGACTGCTTTCTTTATGCATTTGAAGCAGCACGGATTGCAATTGAGCATATGACCCCCGTCTTGCTGCTTTCAGACAGTTATCTTGCCAATGGTACTGAACCATGGCGAATTCCGATGATGAAAGATCTTCCAAAAATAACACCTCCCTTTGCTGACAGAACTGAAATTCCATTTTTGCCATATAAACGTGATAAAGAAAAACTTGCCAGATCATGGGCCATTCCCGGGACACCCGGACTTGAGCACAGGATAGGGGGTCTTGAGAAGACAGAAAAAGGTACCGTTTCATATGTGCCTGAGAATCATGAACAAATGGTTAAGCTAAGAGAGGCGAAAGTTGAAAGAGTTGCAAATGAAATTCCCGACCTTATTGTTCAGGGAGCCAGCACAGGTGATATTCTTATAGTAGGCTGGGGCGGTTCATATGGATACCTGATAACGGCAGTACGTGAATTGCAGGCAGAAGGACATAAAATCAGCCTTGTCAACTTTAATTACATCAATCCTTTACCAAAGAATGTTAAGGATGTTTTTAAACGATTTAAAAAAATTGTGGTTTGTGAATTAAACCTGGGACAATTTGCCAATTATCTCCGCATAAAACACCAGGAGTTCACCTATGAACAGATTAATAAAGTTCAGGGCATACCTTTTACTATACTTGATATTAAAGAGAAATGCATTAAAATGCTGGAGGACATATAAAATGGCTGAAGAAATTGTAAATAAATATACAGCAAAGGATTTTAAAAGCGATCAGGAAGTAAGATGGTGCCCCGGATGCGGAGACCATGCGGTGCTGAGTTCCGTGCAGAGAGCTTTGGCTGAACTTAATATTCCTAAAGAGAAGATAGCATTCATTTCCGGAATAGGTTGTTCATCACGGTTCCCATATTACATGGATACCTACGGTTTTCACAGTATCCATGGCAGGGCATCGGCAATTGCTACCGGTGTGAAAACTGCAAATCCCGAACTTTCAGTATGGCAGATTACAGGTGATGGAGATGCACTTGCTATTGGAGGTAATCATTTCATCCATGCAATAAGGCGTAATGTCGATATTAACATCATATTGTTTAATAATGAGATATATGGCCTTACTAAAGGACAGTATTCTCCGACTTCCACCAAAGGGCAGGTAACAAAGACTTCTCCTTTTGGAACAGTTGAAGAACCATTTTCAGTTGGGGAACTCGTAATAGGAGCTAAGGGTAAATTTTTTGCCCGTACAATCGATACAAATGTTGCCCTTTCGACTCAGATTTATATTGAAAGTGCAAAACATAAAGGCACATCTGTAATTGAAGTACTTCAGAATTGTGTCATATTCAATGATGGTATTCACAATAAAATTACAGACAAAGAGGTCAGGGATGACAGAACTGTGATTCTTAAACATGGTCAGCCAATGATCTTTGGAAAGGAAAACGACAAAGGTCTTATCCTCGATGGTTTAAAGCTGAAAGTTGTTAAACTTGGTGAAAACGGGATTACAGAAAAGAACCTTATTATTCATGATGCTTTGGAAGCTAATCCCGGAATCCAATACATGCTGGCTAACATGAAGTATCCTGAATATCCTGTTGCCCTGGGAGTTATCAGAGCAGTGCCCGGACCAACATACGACAGATCTGTGGATGATCAGATAAAAGCAATACAAAAAACAGCAAAAATCAAATGCATGGATGATCTGCTGATGAGCGGTTCAACCTGGAATGTGGAATAGCGTTATTCTGATTTCGGTTTAACCTTAAACCCGGACCGACTTTCTTGCATGTCATTGCGAGCGGAGCGAAGCAACCCGTCTATCTCCAGTCTAAATTAACCTTTTCTTACACCGTCATTCCGGGAGCAGCAAAGCAATCCGAAAATGCCATCCTGAATATAAGTTGACAATATGAGGACCATTCGTAAAGGTGAAAACTTAATGGAAAAGGTCAGGGAAGTCTCCACCTCATAATCTGAAACTAATTTACTAATTTTAAAAATTGATTCAACCGATAAGCCACTGATGGATGAATTGAGTAATAATATTTCTGAATACAATCGCTTACTTCATGATCAGCAGGAGAGGTTGAAGGAACTGGCATGTATTAACCAGACAACATCCATTCTTAAAGATGGCAAACCCATAGAGGAGTCTCTCCAGCAAATTGTTCTTATTTTACCTGCTGCCTGGCAATATCCTGAATATACTGTTGCCCGTATCAAATATATGGGAAAAGATTTTGAATCAATCGATTTCAGGGAAACAGTCTGGAGAATGGGACAGGAGTTTATTACCATCGACGGAGAAAAAGGAACAATAGAGATTTATTATACAACGGAATTCAATACAGAAGATGAGGGCCCTTTTCTGAAAGAAGAAAGAGATCTTATCCAGAATATAGGAAGCCTTCTGACAGGATATATAAACAGCTATAAAGCAAGAGATATAATCCTGTTATCTCAGTTTGTTCATAAAAATGATGATGACGATATTAAAGAGGTGTCCAGCAGGAAACTGCTTCAGAAATTTCTTGATCGTCACAACGCAGAGAGAGATGTTTTCCATGATCTTATGCCTTTTAAAGTCAAAGAGATACTTCTTGTCGCTAACCTGTATGATGCTTATTCTATCGAAGGTGAAGGACGGTTTTCCGATCATATGCTCGGTGAATACTACCAGATGAGCCTTACATCAATACCAAGGGTAACAGGCGTATCCGGAGAAGAGGAAGCTTTCAGCAGACTTAAAGCCCGACACTACGATATGATAATAATAATGGTCGGAGTGGATAAAGAAAGCCCTGTGATCCTCTGCAAAAAAATCAAGGATAAATACCCCTATCTTCCTACATTTCTTCTTCTTAGCAACCCTGGAGATGTATCCTTCGTTAAAAAGCAGAGGTTGGCAGGTATTCCTTTTGATAACTATTTTGTATGGACTGGTGAGTCGAAGGTTTTTTTTGCAATGGTAAAACTTCTGGAAGACCGTGTAAATGTTGAAAATGATACAAAAAAAGGACTCACCCGAGTTATTCTGATAATTGAGGATTCAGCTGAGTACTATTCAAGTTATCTGCCAATGTTATATACCCTTGTGATGGAACAGACCAGGAACCTGATTGAGGATGTATCAACAGACGAATTGTATAAAGTTCTTAAACTTCGGGCTCGACCTAAAATTCTTCTTGCTTCAAATTACGAAGATTCAATAACAGTGTATAATAAGTATAAGGACAGTCTTTTATGTGTTATATCTGACATGAGGTTTCCTAAAAATGGAGTTTTAAACGATATGGCAGGATACGAACTCATTCAGCATATTAAAGGTGATCTTCCTAATCTTCCAACTGTACTTCAATCATCAGATCCAGAAAATGCAAAATATGCTTATACATTAAGATCAAATTTTATAAATAAAAATTCAGAAAGCCTGCTTCAGGACCTGAAATCTTTCATCAATTATTACCTGGGCTTTGGTCACTTTGTATACAGGGATACCAAAGGCCGACAGATTGCTGTTGCAAAATCGATGAAGGAATTTGAAGCATATCTTCAGACTGTGCCTGAAGATTCTCTTGCCTATCATTCTATGAAAAATCACTTCTCCCTCTGGCTCATGGCCAGGGGCGAGGTGAAAATAGCCAAGATGATTAATCCGATAATGGTATCTGATTTCAACAGTCTCAAAGAGCTCCGTGAATTTCTCATAAATATTATCCAGAAAAGACGCAGGGAGATGAACAAAGGGAGGGTAGTTAATTTTGAGGAATCTGCAGTAATTGATGAGACAAATGTTGTAAGCCTTTCCGGAGGATCACTTGGAGGGAAAGGCCGTGGCCTTGCATTCGTGAATACCCTTATTTATAGTTTTGAACTGGGACGTCTTTTACCTGGTATTAATATAAAAACACCCATAACAGCTATAATCGGAACAGATGAATTTGATATGTTTATGGAGAGGAATCATCTGTGGGAAAAGGTAAAGGATGAGAGAAATTTCGATATTCTGCAAAAATTATTTTTTAATGGGAAATTGAGCTATACTCTGGAAAAAGAGTTGCGAATTTTCATAAGACTTATAAACAAACCCCTTGCTGTAAGATCATCCAGTTTGTTCGAAGATTCAATGAGTCAGCCATTCTCAGGAATATTCGGGACATATCTGCTTCCAAATAACAATCCTGATCCTGAAATCAGGTTAAAACAATTATCTGAAGCTATTAAGCTTGTATTTTCCTCTATATATTCGCGGAATGCCCGTACTTACTTCGAAGCTATCAATTACAAAGTAGAACAGGAAAAAATGGCTGTTGTTATTCAGGAAGTAGTAGGTAACAGGTTTGAAGATGCATTTTATCCGCATATCAGCGGAACTGCGCAATCATTTAATTTTTATCCTGTTGCACATATGACCCCGCAGGATGGATTTGCTGTGATTGCAGTAGGACTCGGTCAATATGTTGTAGAGGGAGAAAGAGCATTCAGATTTTCACCGGCTTACCCTTCACTCGATATCATTTCTTACAAAGACCTGTATAAAAACTCCCAGGTACGTTTCTATGCAGTCGATATGACAATAAAAGAACTTAACCTTCTTGAAGGGGAAAATGTAGGTCTGGTAACATTAGACATCAGTAAAGCTGAAAAACATGGCACAATTTCACATTCAGCTTCGGTATTAAACACCGATAATGATACCATTAATCCTGGATTAGATGCCGTGGGTCCTCGGGTCATAAATTTTGCAGATATTCTGAAATATGAATATATCCCTCTTGCATCTACTCTTCAGGTTGTGTTAGATGTTGTTACTGAAGCATTCGGAGCACCTGTTGAAATAGAGTTTGCTGTTGACCTAACCAAGGATAAAGAAGGGAAGGCCTCCTTTTATCTTCTGCAGATTAAACCTCTCGTAGGAAATGGTGCAGGTTATACTATTGATACCGAAAGCATTTATTCCGACGATCTCATACTTTTTACTAAAAAAAGTATGGGAAATGGTGTTATCAATGATATTACAGATCTTATATATGTTGAACCTGGGAAATTTAACAACATGCTTACAAATGAGATGGCATCTGAAATTGATCAGATGAACGAAAAAATGCTGAAAGAAAACCGACGGTACATTCTTCTGGGGCCTGGCAGATGGGGAACCAAAGACAGATTCCTTGGAATACCCGTTGTGTGGCCCCAGATTTCAAATGCAAAAATTATTGTTGAAGTAAGTTTGCCTGATTTTCAGCTTGATGCATCACTTGGATCTCACTTTTTTCATAATGTTACATCAATGAACGTAGGTTATTTTTCTATTAAACAGGACTCGAATGATGGAATAGTCAATTGGGACAAACTAAAAAGTCAGGAGGTTGTCGAAAAGGGAAAATTTTTCAGACATATCAGGTTTGAGAACCCTCTCCTGATAAGGATGGATGGGAAAAAAGGGATAGCTGTAATATCTTTAAAACATTAAACACACAATTTATGACCATTATTGAAGGAATACTTGATCTGCAGAAATACGACTTTACCGATACCTCCTTCGATCTTCTCATGCAGAAGCGAATACACCGGGTATTAGTAATATGCAGTAATTATGATAATTACATGCTGGAAGAGGATGGCAGAATTGATGAGCAGATATTTAATGAATATGCTTCACTTAACCTCCGTTACCCGCCAACTTTTGTCCAGACTGATAATGCAGAGGATGCCTTCAGAATACTTCATGATGGTAATATTGATCTGGTTATCTCTATGCTAAGTCTAAAGGGAACCGATGTTTTTGCTCTGGCGAAACGGATCAAGGCTAAATATGAAAACATTCCGATCGTTGTCCTCACATATTTTTCAAGGGAAGTATCACTTCGGCTTGAAGGGGAGGATCTCAGCGCTATTGATTACGTTTTCTGCTGGCTTGGAGATGCATCTCTTATTTTGGCTATAATCAAACTTATTGAGGATAAAATGAATGCCGATTATGACATTGAGAATATTGGTGTTCAGGCAATTATCCTGGTTGAAAACTCGATAAGATATATTTCCGCTTATCTCCCCAATATTTACAGGATAATCCTGTTACAGTCACTTGATTTTCAGCGTGAGGCTCTGAATGAACATCAGAGGATGCTTAAAATGAGGGGAAGACCCAAAATACTTCTTGCAAGTAACTTTAATGATGCTCTCGACCTGTACAAGAAGTATAAATATAATGTTCTGGGAGTGATTTCAGATATAAGCTATAAAAGAGATAACATAACAGATGAAAATGCCGGGATTGAACTTTGTAAGGTTGTAATGGCTGATGATGACAAAGTCCCTTTTCTGATCCAGTCTTCAAGTCTGACGCATAAGAAAATAGCAGAAGAACTTGGAGCGGGATTTATTAATAAGTATTCGAAATCTCTATCACTTGAATTAAGAAATTTTATTATACAAAACCTTGCCTTCGGCCCATTTGTTTTCAGAAATCCCGACACTCTGGAACCAATAGCTATTGCAACTGATCTCCAGAGTCTACAGCAAAAATTACTCACAATTCCCGATAATACCCTCGAGTACCACGCTTCGCGTAACCACTTTTCAAAATGGTTAAATGCAAGAGCATTGTTCCCCGTAGCCCAGATGTTTAAATACATCAGGAGAGAGGATTTTGAAACTATGGATGAGATGCGTCGATTCCTTTATGTGGCAATATCCAGCTTCAGGCTGGGAAAAGGCAGGGGCGTAATAGCCAAGTTTGATAAGACAAGTTTTGATGAGTATCAGATATTTTCACGTATCGGCGAAGGCTCAATCGGCGGAAAAGCCAGAGGTTTAGCCTTTATTAACAGAATAATTAAGAACAATAAACTGTTCAATAAATTTCCCGATGTGCTAATAACAATACCAAGAACAGTTGTTTTAAGCACAGACATCTTCGATGAGTTCATGGATCAGAATAACCTGTATTCTATCGCCCTGTCAGACCTTCCGGATGATGAGATTCTTAACCGGTTTATTAATTCTGAACTTCCGGGACATGTTTACCAGGACTTTTATGCATTCCTGGCTGTATCAAGAAATTACCCCATTGCGATCCGGTCTTCCAGTAAACTTGAAGATTCTCATTATCAACCGTTTGCTGGTATATATTCAACATATATGATCCCAAGGCACTCGGATAACAAACTGATGGTTAAGATGTTATCTGATGCAATAAAAGAGGTTTATGCCTCAGTTTACTATAAAGTCAGCAAAGCATATATGACAGCTACCGCAAATGTCATTGATGAGGAGAAAATGGGAATCATCCTTCAGGAGGTTTGTGGGAACAGACATGGAGAAATTTATTATCCGACGATTTCAGGTGTAGCACGATCGATAAATTATTATCCGATAGGCTCAGAAAAAGCTGAAGATGGCATTGTGAACATTGCTTTTGGGCTGGGCAAACTAATTGTTGAAGGCGGATTGTCATTAAGGTTTTCGCCTAAGCATCCTAAAAAAATACTTCAGTTGTCATCACCGGAGGCAGCTTTGAGAGATACTCAAAAAGAGTTTTTTGCCCTCGATCTGAATATCAATAGTTTTGTCCCTTCAACAGATGATGGTATAAATATTCTTAAGATTGATATTAAAGATATGAATAACGAAACTGCATTGAAATATATAGCTTCAACTTATGACATGAATAATAATGTTCTTCGGGATGGAATAATTCATACCGGAAAGAGGGTACTGACTTTCTCTAATATACTTCAACATAAGACATTTCCTCTGGCCGAAATTTTAACCACGCTTCTTGAAATTGGACAGCAGGAGATGAATAATCCTATTGAGATAGAATTTGCTATCAACCTTGAAACCCCTGCAGGCACTCCGAAAATCTTCAACTTTTTGCAGATAAGACCAATTGTTCATACGGAGGAGACACATACAATCAATCTCGATCATATTAAAGCTGAGGATACAATAGTTTATTCAGAATCAGCCCTCGGAAATGGAGTTTTTAAAGGTATTTGTGATCTCGTTTATGTTAAACCTGAATCTTTTAATGCCTCAAATAATAACAGAGTGGCTTCCGAAATAGAAAAACTAAACACTTTATTTGTAAAGCAGCAGAAAGGATATGTACTTATTGGCCCGGGAAGATGGGGATCTACTGACCCATGGCTCGGCATTCCGGTAAAGTGGCCTCAGATATCGGCAGCGAGAATAATTATTGAATCGGGTTTGAAAAACTACAGGATTGACCCTAGCCAGGGGACACATTTTTTTCAGAACCTTACCTCATTCAGGGTTGGCTATTTTACAATCAATCCTTTTATTAAAGAGGGATATTATAATGTTGATTTTTTAAATAAACTTGAAGCCGTATACGAAGACAATTTCATCAGGCAGGTGAGGTTTGTTAATCCATTGGAAATAATGATCGACGGGAAAAAACATAAGGGTGTTATTTTGAAACCAGTCAATTGAGAAAAATTTTATTAAACATTATTGCCCCATTTCCTGTTTCCCCTAAGGTGGAAATGATTTACACCTTACATGGTGCAAGAGGGGTAGCTTGCGAGTGAATTATCTTGTAAACTTATATTTTTCTTTATGGAAACAGCAAGGACAAAATACATTGGTGATCTGCGAACTGAAATAGTTCATGTCAGATCGGGAAGTGTCATTACAACAGATGCTCCTGTAGATAATAAAGGCAAAGGGGAAAACTTTTCTCCAACAGATATGGTTGCTTCTGCTCTGGGGAGCTGCATATTTACAATTATGGGTATTGCTGCCAGGGAACATGGTTTCTCAATTGATGGAAGCTCATGTAAGATTACAAAGATCATGACCGACAGCCCGAGAAAGATTGGGGAGGTGAAAATTGAATTCGACTTTTCAGGCAACTCTTATAGTGAAAAGCAAAAAAAGATCCTGGAGCATTGCGTTAAAACCTGTCCTGTAGCTCTTTCTTTAAATGAATCGGTATACCAGAATATTACACTCCTGTTTGAATAATGGTTTAACGGAATAACATACTGAATAAATTAAGCTGTTCAGAATGTTGCACCTTCGGTAACCATATCTTTATTTATCTTTTTTATAAGACCCTGTAAAACACTTCCAGGGCCAACCTCAATAAAGGATGTTGCACCATCGGAGATCATGTTCAATATACTCTGTGTCCATCTTACTGGTGAAGTTAACTGAGATACAAGGTTCATCTTTATTATTTCAGGTTCGATGGAAGGCTTGCCATTAATATTTTGATATACAGGGCATACCGGTTTATTGAATATGGTATTTTTTATAGCCTCTTCAAGTTCCAGGCGTGCCGGTTCCATAAGAGGTGAATGAAAAGCTCCGCCTACCGCAAGTTTTATAGCCCTTTTAGCGCCTTTTTCTTTGAGTATTTCAATAGCTTTATCTATACCTTCATTTGAACCTGAAATGACAATCTGGCCCGGGCTATTATAATTAGCAGGGACCACCACTTCTTTAATGGAAGCACAAACCTCTTCAACTATTCTGTCTTCAAGACCAAGAATTGCAGCCATTGTTGATGGATTTTTTTCACAGGCTTTCTGCATTGCTGTGGCTCTGTTAGAAACCAATACCAGTCCATCCTCAAAAGAAAGAGTTTTATTGGCAACAAGAGCAGAAAATTCACCGAGTGAATGTCCTGCAACCATATCAGGAACAAAGGCATTTCCAAGAACTGCAGCCAGAATGGTTGAGTGAAGGAATATTGCCGGCTGTGTAACTTTTGTCTGTTTAAGATCTTCATCGGTCCCGGAGTACATAAGATCTGTTATTCTGAATCCCAGCACTTCATTAGCTTTTTCAAACATCTCCTTTGCCAATGCTGACCTATCATACAGGTCTTTCCCCATTCCGATAAACTGTGCTCCTTGTCCTGGAAATACATATGCTTTCATAAACCCTTGTTTTTAGATTTTGATACTGCTCTAAATGGAGTACAAAAATAGAAAAAATAGTCTAATTGAATTATTTTAATTTTCCCGTGGGTTGCATATATAAATTCAGATCAGTGAAAACTTGCCTGCCGGCAGGCAGGTCTGCGAAATCAGCGGGAGAATGCTTTTAGTGCAGTCTTGTTCCTATCAGATGGACAAATTCTTCGCGTGTATTCAATTTCTCGAGAAAAATTCCGGTAAAGGCAGAAGTCGTTGTCACTGAATTTTGTTTCTGAACACCTCTGATCTGCATGCACATGTGCTGTGCTTCAATCACAACAGCTACACCCAGTGGGTTTAGACAATCCTGAAGACAATCTCTGATTTGTGTTGTCAGTCTCTCCTGAACTTGCAGCCTTCTGCTGAAAACTTCAACAACTCTTGCGATTTTACTTAGTCCGGTAATATACCCATCGGGGATATAAGCGACATGAGCTTTTCCGAAAAATGGCAACATATGATGCTCGCACATCGAATAGATATCAATATCCTTAACCAGTACCATTTGTTTATAGTCTTCCTTAAATTTTGCCGAATTAATAATAGCGCAGGGATCCTGGTTATACCCGTTGGTCAGAAAACTGATCGCTTTTGCAACCCTGACAGGTGTTCCTTTAAGCCCTTCCCGGTCAGGATCCTCTCCAATCAGTCCAAGTACCCTGTAATACATCGTTGATAGCTCCTCAATTGTAGCTGAGTCCCACGATTCAATCTTAGCATAACCTTGTCTTCTTAACCCGGATCCATCATTAACTTTTTCAATTCTTTTAGCCATAATATTCTATTGAATTATTTTCAGTTTCTTCAATTTTAACGCAATGCAGTATAACACCATCCTTTTCAACTGAGGATTTCAGTTCGTCCCAGATTGCAGCAGCCAGATTTTCTGTAGTAGCAATCTTACCCTTCATGAAGTCAACCTCAAGATTTATATTCTTATGATCAAGTTTGCTGATTATTTTTTCCAGAATTATCTTCTTCAGGATATTGATATTCATTACAAAACCATGTTCAGGTGAAGGTTCCCCTTTAACAGTTACCCATAGAACATAATTATGTCCATGCCAGTTGGGATTGGAGCACTTTCCGAAAATATTGAAGTTAACTTCATCGGACCAATCCTTTCTGTACATCCTGTGAGCGGAACAGAATCTTTCTCTTCGTGTCAGGTATATCATACTACCTTTCGTTTAGGATACAATATTAACCAAATATTTTGATCTTTGTAATTCATAAAAGCAATATATTTACCGGCTCTTTTGAATTAAATGGCCACATATATAACTATGTCATTTAAAATATTATACGTTACAGCGACTTCCTCAGAAGCTGATGCTCTGAAAAACATAAAAGGTATGTTGCCAGTCCCCGGCGGTTACCGTTTTGGCAATCTCGAAATTGTTCTGTTAGTAACAGGAGTCGGCGCTATGGCTACAGCCTGGTCGATGCAAAAATGGATTTCAGTAAATGAAAAGCCTGACATTGCAATTAATGCAGGTATTGCAGGGAGTTATAATGATAATATTGCCGTTGGGGATGTTGTTATGCCCGTATCGGATTGTTTTGCTGATGCCGGTATTGAAGATGGAGATAACTATCTTACTTTGTCAGAGTCTGGCCTGTCAGGTGCAGACGATTTTCCTTACAGGGAAGGTTATCTTTATATAGATTCGGTATATAATGCCCGGATGAAGAGCCTCATAAAACCTGTCAGAGCTATAACTGTTAATATGTCAACTGGTTCTGAATCAACAAAAGAAAAATTAATAAAAAAATTTAATCCGGACATTGAGACTATGGAAGGAGCAACTTTTTTCTATATTTGCATCAGGGAAAAAATTCCTTTTCTGGCTATCAGGGCAATCTCAAACAAAGTTGAACCCCGGAACAAAAGTAAATGGAACATAGCGTTTGCCCTTAATAACCTGTCAGAAAGGCTTAATGAAGTTATAGTAACACTGGAGTGAAGAGATGAAATTAACATTGGGTTTCTCGCCATGCCCAAACGATACTTTTATTTTTGATGCAATGGTGCATGGCAGAATTGATACAGAAGGTCTGGAGTTTGATTATTTTCTTGCTGATGTAGAAGAGCTTAACAGAAAAGCACTTGCTTCAGAGGTAGATATTACAAAAATAAGTTACCATGCCTATGCTTATGTGGCACAAAACTATCTGATCCTCGATTCGGGAAGTGCTCTGGGACATAGAAATGGTCCTCTGCTGATAAGCAAGCGACTTATTGATCCGCACGAGGTTGCCAATTTAACTATTGCAATACCAGGTAAACTAACCACTGCTAACCTCCTTTTAAGCATAGTTTGGCCTGAAGCTGTTAATAAGCGCGTTTATCTTTTTTCCGACATTGAAAACGCTTTGCTGAATGAGGAAGTTGATGCGGGTCTTATTATACATGAAACAAGATTTACTTATTATAAGAAAGGTCTCCGTAAAATAGCAGACATGGGGGAGTACTGGGAGACTCTTACTACCTTACCGATTCCTCTTGGCGCAATAGTTATTAATAGAAGTATTCCCGCGGATATTGCACTTAAAATCAATCGTATACTGCGAAGAAGTCTCGAATATGCTTATAGAGATTCATTTGCTTCATATGACTTTGTTTCAGCTAATGCAAAAGAGATGGACAGCACCGTTATGAATAACCATATCAAGCTTTATGTAAATGAGTACAGCCTTAATCTTGGAGACAAGGGACGGCAGGCTATTAAAGAACTTTTCAGAATTGGTAGTGAAAAAGGAATTATTCCTGTGCTTCCGGAAAAGATTTTTCTTACATAATATTACCCTGACTGAGGTTTAAAATGCTAAATTTGAACATAGATAATTGTTCATTGTTTTAATATTGAAAGTATTAACTCAAATAATGTAAATCATGGCATTTGAACTACCAAAACTTCCGTATAAGCTGAATTCACTTGTACCGTACATAAGTGAAGAGACGCTTGATTACCATTATGGTAAACATCATCAGGCATATGTTAATAATCTGAATGGACTCATCCCAGGTACTGAGTTTGAGAAGTCTGATCTGGAAACAATCATTAAGAAAGCTGAGGGAGGTATTTATAATAATGCTGCCCAGGTATGGAACCATACATTCTATTTCGAATCATTCTCGCACGACGGCAGAAAAATTCCTAAAGGAGTACTTGCTGATGCCATCGATAGTTCTTTTGGCTCCTTCGATGCATTTAAAGAGCAATTCAATAAAGCCGCTGCAACACTTTTTGGTGCCGGATGGGCCTGGCTTGTGAAAAAGGATGATGGAACTTTACAGATCGTTCAGGAATCAAATGCGGGAAATCCATTACGTAAAGGACTTAAACCTATAATAACATGCGATGTATGGGAACATGCATATTATATTGACTACAGAAATAAACGTCCCGATTATATAAAGTCGTTCTGGGAGATCGTTGACTGGGATCTGGTTGCAAACAGGTACTAGTGATTTTAATTTATATTAAAAGGGAATCATTATGCGATTCTCTTTTTTTTTAATTTTACATTGTAAATAATAAAAACTACCATAATGAACCTAAAAGACCTGATCCTTAAAACCCGCTCATACAGGCGCTTCGATGAATCACACCATATTGATTCAAAGACTATCGAAAACCTTATTGATCTCGCAAGGTTATCAGCCTCCGGAGCAAACAGGCAACCCTTGAAATATCTTTTCTACAATAGCCCTGAAGATAATATCAGGATTTTTCCATCAATAGCATGGGCTGGCTACCTGAAGGATTGGCCGGGACCGGTTAAAGGAGAGAGACCATCGGGATATATTATAGTATTAGGGGATAAATCTATTACTGATCAGTTTGGCATTGACCACGGAATCGCTGCACAAAGTATCATGCTTGGAGCAACAGAATACGGCCTTGGAGGTTGCATGATATCGTCAATTAAACGTGAGGAACTCCAGGATGAACTTAAGATACCTGACAAGTATGAAATCCTGCTGGTTCTTGCCCTGGGGAAACCTGTTGAAAAGGTAATAATTGAAGATATTAAAGACGGTGATGTGAAATATTGGAGGGATAACGAAAAGAATCACCATGTACCTAAACGTAATTTAGATGATTTGATAATAAAAATCTAGTTATATAATTCCCAATGAGACGGGTTCTCTTCCTGATATTATCCATATATTTTATTAATCAACCCGGAATCAGCCAGGAAAAGGAAAATACAGAGTCAAGAATACTCTTTCACGGTGTGGTGATGGATGCTTCTACATTATCACCGCTTGCAAACACACAGATAGTTATCAACAGGACTTTCACCTCAGTTAGCAAGACCAGAGGGGATTTTTTATTTTATGTAAACAGGAAGGACACTGTGGTTTTCAGTTGTCTGGGGTATAAACAGATTATTCTTTATGTAAGTGATACTTTAACAGGCAGGGAATTTAATGCAGGTATATATATGCATACCGATACATTGTTGATCGGAGAAGTGGTTATTATACCAAGATTCATTAACCTTAAATCTGAAATACTGAATTCCAGGAGTAAGAACTCTGTAATGATGGATAATGCAAGGTATAACGTAGCAATCTCTGCATACCAGGGACGAAATAGTCAGAACACCCTTGGTGATCCCTCTGCCAACTATGAATTATTACGTCATAAACAACGAGTAGATGCTTATGAAAGAGGTGGTATTCCTTCCGACAAAATGGTGGGATTAAGTCCATTGTTATTAATTCCGGCAGCCTATCTTCTCATTCATGGATTACCTGAAAAACCTCCTGATTTTGAGCCTCAGCTCACAGATTACGATATTGCCCAGATTCAAAAGAAATACCTGGAAACTCGGAAGAAGAGATAGGGAGAAGGGGAGAAGAGGGGAATAGAATTACCTGGCACCTTTAAAACATAATATATTTTTAATCCTTAAACATGTGGTTTGCTGCCTGTTGCCTTTTTTATCCCTTATTAAAGATCGCTTTGATTATATGACTTGCCATCTTTGGGTTTTCTTTGAGACGACGGGTTGAATAGCCGAACCATTGTTTTCCAAAAGGTACATAGACTCTCATGGTATGTCCCTTTTTTACAATGCTCTCACGAAGACCCGGAGTTACACCATAAAGCATCTGGAATTCATACATGTTTTTTGGAACGTCATATTTCTGAATTAGTTTATAAGCTCCTTCTACCAGAGGTTTATCATGTGTAGCAATGCCAACATGGATCTTATTTTTGAAAATGAATTCAAGATCTTCAAGAAAATGATAGTTGATCTCTTCATATTTGTTATATGCAATTGCTTCAGGTTCAACATATATCCCTTTGCAGAGCCTGTAACTTAAGGGAGTATTTGAACGATTAAGATCTAACATCCCTTCAATATCTTTTAAAGTACGTCTTAAATACGCCTGCAATACAAGGCCTACATTTCCCGGAAATTCAATTTGCAGCCTGCGGAATAGTTCAATTTCATCATCTGTACATGGAGAATCCTCCATATCTATTCTGATAAACCCATTGTAGGAGGCAGCTTTGGCAACTATCTCACGAATGTATTTATAACAAATGTTTTTATCGAGAAGCATACCGAAGCTAGTAGGCTTAATTGAGAAGTTTCCATCTATACCATTTTCATGAGAAACATCAATCAGATTCAGATACTCCTTTTTGTTAAACTCAGCTTCTTCGAGTGTTTTAATAAATTCTCCGAGGACATCAATAGTAACCTTGATGTCTTTGCTGTTCAGATCTTTGGATACGCGCATCGCATCTTCAATTGTTTCCCCTGAAATATAAGGTTTTGAAAATATCCAAATAAACTTTTTTGGAAACCATGGCAATATTGCCGCAATGAATTTGTTGAACATAATAAATATTTCTATCTGATAAAACTGTTTTCCTATTTTAAAAATGCTAATTAAACTGAAATACATTCATTTTTTAATGACCTTTGTCATTCAGCAAACATGAAAAACGCATGATTTTATTTATTTTGAAGAAATNTTTCAGATAATGCAACCATTTTTTTCNTTGCNATGTCTTACAAATGTCCTCAGTATATGATGAGTGACCAGCAAATAATAGAAGGGTGCGCAAAGCACAACAGAAAAGCGCANCAGTTNTTATACGACAGATATTCGCGTGTTTTGCTTGGTGTTTGTTTAAGATATGCCTCTGATAGAGCTGAGGCGGAAGATATTTTACAGGATAGTTTTTTGAAGATATTTTTAAACATAAAAGATTTTACGGGAACAGGTTCTTTTATAGGTTGGTTAAGAAAGATAGCAGTCAACACTGCTATAACTCATTATCATAAAAATCTTAAATACAGATATCATGTTGATATTGAGGAGTATGTATCGGTTGAAGCAGGTGTGACCAGTTTTGAGGAAGACTTTTTTACTTCTGATGAGCTCTTCAGGGTGCTTAATGAATTACCAACAGGTTACAGGATGGTATTTAACCTTTACGCAGTTGAAGGTTATAAGCATAAAGAGATTGCCGAAATTCTCGGAATTGACACCAATACATCGAAATCTCAATATAGCCGGGCAAAAGCTGTAATAAGGGACAAACTTGAAAAAATCGGGAAATTGAAAAGTAACTATACAGAAAATGGTTGAATTATTGGAATAACAAGAGAATTATTAATTGAAAGCGAAAAAACGAGATATGAGTTTGAGGGAGTTATTCAGGCATAAGCTTGAAAACACTGAGGTTATTCCCGGGGCTGCAGTAAATTCAAAACTGATGCGCAGGCTTGCCAGACGGGAATTCCTGCGGTTTAATCCTACGAGGTTTAACATCTATTACCTTGGAGGTATTGCAGCTGCCGCTATCTTAACTGCAATAATCCTTTCATCCGGAAACAATAGTTCAAATCATTCCACAACTTCTTATATGCCATCGGAACCAGCCAGAGATAATAAATCAAAAGATTTAAATATCGCTGCAGATCAAACCGGTATTCCTAAACCGGCCAAAATAAACAGGAATGTTTTTAAGTTGTTAAAGAATACCCCAGCTTCAATTCCATCTTTCAGTTCTGAAAAAGAGACGATTAGCATTGATCAACCCAGACAAATTATTAGTATTAAGCATACAGGGATTCATGACTCATTGCTGAAAAGTGGCTTTTATGATCAAGGGTCGGATGGAAAAAACGTACTTAAAGGTAATTTCAAAAGGAACGAAGACCTATTTGCTTCCTCTGCTACCAAAGGATGTATTCCGTTGAAATTGCGTTTTTCTATTAAATCAGATTCTTATGATTCATGCCGATGGACATTTGGGGATGGCGGTTATTCAAGCGAGGCAAATCCTGAGTGGATATATGATGTTGAAGGGGACTACAAAGTGGTTTTGTTTCTGTATGGAAAGAATGGATTGAAAGCAACCTCTTCTTCATTAATATCTGTACATCCAAAACCACAGGCCCGTTTTGAAATATCTCCCGAAAATGCTTCTATCCCTGACGATGAAATCCGCTTTTTAAATTATTCAGTAAATGCAGTCCATTTTAACTGGGATTTCGGAGATGGAACCATTTCTGAACTATTTGAGCCGCGGCACATATATTCCAAATTTAGTAATTACAACGTCAGACTTGTGGTCACCTCAGATTTTGGCTGTACTGATTCCGTTACTGTTATGAATGCGTTTTCTGATTCCGAGTATTTTATCGAATTTCCAAATGCTTTTATTCCTAACCCACAGGGGCCGGTAGGAGGTGCATATTCAAATAAAAGCGATGAAACTGCATTAGTATTTCATCCGGTATATTCCGGGGTTACAGATTATCAACTGAGAATTTTTAGCAAGATGGGAATACTTATCTTCGAAAGCAGTGATATCAGTATTGGTTGGGATGGATATTTTAAGGGTCAATTAAGCAACCCTGGTGTTTATATCTGGAAAGTCCGGGGTAATTTCAGGAACGGAGAACCTTTTATCAGGATGGGAGATGTTACTCTTCTTAAAAACTAACCATTGATACCAAAAAATGCATTGGCATCTCTATATTTTTAGTTTATCAAATAATTTGATTGATTCGTCAAAATAAAAATATTATTTTTCCCAAAATCCAAGAAATAAAACGCTTATAAGTGTAAATTTTGACGAAAAATAATGGAATTTAATTTCAATTAACTATTTTCGTCAGAGTAAACCTAACGGGAGTGATCTTGGTGAAGAGGATTATATATTTAATCATACTGTCAGTTATAATTTTTAAAGATAGTTTTGCTCAGGATCCTACATTCTCTCAGTTTTACGCTAATTCCTTATACTTGTCTCCTTCTTTTGCCGGGGCAACCGAGGAATACAGGTTTTCATTAAATTACAGAAATCAGTGGCCGGCAGTACCCGGTGTATTTCATACCTACAGTATTTCATTTGATAAGGCAATGCCCAACTTCAATTCAGGGATAGGTGTTCTGGCTACTTATGATGTTGCAGGTTCAGGTAACCTTAGCACAACAAATATCGGAATACTCTATTCCTACGACTTTAATATAAATAAGGAATGGCACGTAAGACCCGGGGTCAATTTTAAGTTCTATTATCTTGGATTGGATATCGGCAAACTCATTTTTAATAGTCAGATTACTGGTAGCGGAACATCTCCGGCAGTTTCACCCCCACCTTTTGATAATGTGGCAGATGTTGATTTTGCAACTTCGGCACTTGTTTATAATGAGAGGACTTGGGCGGGAATCACTATCGATCACCTGTTGATGCCCAAAACATCTTTCTACGGAGATGGAGGCAATGCAACAGTACCTGTTAAAGTGAATTTGTATGGAGGTTTACAGGTTTTAAAAAAGACTAGGTTGCGTCAAAAAATTCAGGAGGTAATGTCTGTCGCTATGAATTTCCAGAAGCAGGGGAAATTCTACCAGTCTGATCTGGGAGTATACTATTATAAGGACCCTCTTATTTTCGGATTATGGTACAGAGGGATCCCATTTGCTACTTCGCAGGCAGGTGATGCAGTAATTGGTCTGGTTGGAATAAAGACCAGCCAGCTTCATATTGGTTACAGTTATGATTTTACAATATCCAACCTAATAAGTTCAAGTGGAGGTGCACATGAAATTTCGCTGATTTATGAATTCAATAATTTATCTATCGGCCAGCAGCGGAAACGGATTAAAGCAATCCCGTGTCCGGAATTCTAACCACTCTCACTTTATCCCTTTACAAATTCTTCAACTGCTTAATGTCGGGCCGTCTGAACAATGAAAGATGTTGGGATGGTTATAGGCTTTGCAAATCCGATTATAAGCCAGATATCTGTACCTTATCGCTATTGTGCTATTACACCATTGAACCCTTAAACAGTTTATCATGAAAAACCAGATTAAAATTATATATCTGAGTAAGTCTCATTTATTTATTTGTTTATATTTGCGGCTGACTAATGTTTAACAAATATTCAATCTGAGATGAAGAAACTATCTGTAGTTCTGTTTGTTGTTTTGTTTCTGGCAATAATTGGCCTGTATTTCCTTCACTTTTCAGGAGACAAAAAAAATGTAAAAAGTGATACATCAGTAAATGTTTCCGGAATACCCGGGCAGGGAATTGCTTATATAAATATCGATTCTGTTATAATGAAATTTGATATGTTTTTAGACAGAAGAAACGATTTGATGACAAAGCAAAAAAGTGCTGAGGCAGAACTTAATTCCAAGGGAAGTCAATATGAGAAAGGTGCAAAGGATTATCAGGAAAAAGTTTCAAAAGGACTAGTGACCAGGGCTACAGCAGCACAGATGGAACAATCACTTGTTCAGCAGCAGCAGGAACTGGTTTCCCTGCGCGATAAACTCCAGTCAAATCTCATGGAAGAAGAACAGGTAATGAATCGTCAGATACTGGAATACATTACTAAATTTCTCGAGGAAAACAAATCACAATACAACTATCAGTACATCTTTGGAAAAAGCTTTGGGAGTGTAGTTCTTTACAGCGACGCATCAATGGATATTACCCAGAAGGTACTGGATGCAATCAATAAGAAATACCAGGCAGATAAAAAATAGTTTTCATGGGTTTCGCCTCAACCTATCTTGAAAATAGGGTTCTGTTCCCTGAAATGATCAAGGAGGCGCCTGATGAAGATACAGGTATAATTGTTGTCGTTCCTGCTTATAATGAGCTGAAGATTTGTCAATTGCTTGATTCTCTCAACAGTTGCACAGTTCCGGAATGTAAGGTTGAAGTTATTATTGTGGTGAATGCTCCTTCTGATGCTACTCAGGAGAGCCTGAAGAATAATAAAATAACATTAAAAAATATTGAAAGCTGGAAGAAAGAAAACAGCAAATGTTTCTTCCGGCTTTTTGCTTTTTTGGCAGAACAGACATCAATAAACGGATGGGGTGTCGGACTGGCAAGAAAGACAGGAATGGATGAAGCTATACGTCGATTTGACAGAATAAGCAGGCCGGGAGGGGTCATTCTTAATCTCGATGCCGATTGTCTTGTGGAAACGAACTATTTTATTTCTGTATGCGAAGAATTTCTGAATAAAGGAGACAGGGCTGCCTGCTCAATCTATTTTGAACATCCTCTGTCTGGCAATGATTTTCCGAAAGAGATTTATACTTATATTACTCTGTATGAGTTGCACCTTCGTTATTATTTTCAAGGACTTGCATATGCCGGGTTCCCTTATGTCTTTCATACCGTAGGATCAGCAATAGCCGTAAAGGCACTTGCATATGTAAAAGCAGGTGGCATGAACCGGCGTCAGGCTGGTGAGGACTTTTATTTTATTCAGAAGCTTGTGCCTGCCGGCGGCTATTTCAACCTGAACTCAACAACAGTTTACCCATCACCAAGAGCTTCATTCAGAGTACCTTTTGGAACAGGCGCATCAATTGGGAAGCTGACTGAAGAGAGAAGTACGATATTTCTGACTTATGATATTCTGGCTTTTAAAGAACTTCGTGTCTTTTTTGAACGCACAGATACTTTTTTCAAAAGCAGTTCTGCTGAATTGGATGGGCTGTTCAATATGTTCCCCCAGGGTATGAAATTATTCCTTGACAAAAAAGAATGGATAGATAAGATTACAGAAATAAAAGAAAATACCTCTGGTATGCAATCCTTTAAAAAGCGCTTCTACGGATGGTTTAATATGTTCAGGGTAGTAAAATATCTCAACTTTGTTCATCTGAACTTATTCGAAAAAAAGCCAGTAGAAGTCTCTGCCATGGAGCTACTTGAACTTACAGGCACATCTCCCGGATCAAAAGAACCTGCAGACCTTCTATTATATTATAGGTCAATGGAGAAAAACTGAATTGAGTATTTGGATATCTTAAACCCCGGTCACTTCGGTCTGAATAGGAAGGTTTCTTTCTGGTGTTTGTGAATGTGAGCAGGAGATTCCTCGCTTCGATCGGAATGACATGGTAATTAGCTGGTTACGAGAGTGCGGAAGTGAAGATCTACAAATAATAATCATTATTCTACCTGTTTTTCCTGGTAATTTTCCGATCCTCGGAAGGTGTAAGAATAATATACAGATCCTCATCAGACTTTTTCATACGATATTGTTCCCTGGCGAATTTCTCAAGGTTATGATTATCTGTTTTTAATTCATGAAGTTTTTGTTTGTCAGCCTTTATTCGTTTTATATAATATTCCCTGTCAATTTTAAGCCTGTGTAAATCTCTCATATCCTTGTACCTGGCAATAAGATTGTTTGAATCTAAAAGAAAAAGCCAGACCAGGAATATAATGATAGTCAATACATATTTATTCCTGAATACCAGAGGTATCTTATCCGTGAAATTAAACCTGATCATAATTGTACAAACCTACAACTAATTTTTTAACCCCCGCTCATGAGATAAATCATCTGAACATCATCTCCGTCGTGAATAATTGTGGAATCGTAGTTCTCTTTAGAAACCAGGACGCCATTTATCTTAATAATTCTCAGCTTAAATGTGAATTTTTTAAGTTTAAGCATTTCACCTACACTGATTGTATTCATCCCGAATTCTTCTTTCCTGTTATTTAAAGATATCATCATGTTTTCAACGATAGAAGCTCAATTTAATTTCATCAGTATCTCTATTACAGTATTAGCCTGCATATTTGCTACAATTCCGACACGTGGTGCCATTGGGGGTATATCTGGGGATGATTCGGATGATTCATCTCCGCATACATATAGAGTATCATCTATTTTTTTGTACCTGATTGCATTGCTTTTTCCCCAGCCGGACAACCCTGATCCTATAACAAGTGGAGTGCCGGGCATCTTCAACTGAACAGTTTCTATGAGCATCTCCTTCATATCAGAT
>JGI20214J51088_10000531_pt1 | contig 26530 bp, 24 predicted proteins | sample WetSurMetagenome_FD_51088 | JGI IMG/M metagenome (IMG submission 51088) | reverse complement strand
AAAAGATGATGAAGAGTTGTCATCGTAAGGTGGAGTCGAGAAATGCCTTCAGTATCTGAAAGGTGGATGTCTCTTGGGGATTCTGAGCGGATATTGCTCGTTTTGTTTGGAGTGGGATTCATTCTGGGCTTCCTGCTGACTCCGTTGGGATTCGAGACCCGCATGAATGAACTGCGGACCCTGGCCTTCGCAGCATTTTTTGTGACCGTGGGTTTGTTGATGCCGATTGCCGGACTGGCTTCGGTGCTGTTCCATAGACCAAAAGTCGCCGGAGTTCTGGCAGTAATCGATGCTGTGCTCTCATTCCTCATCGCTCCTGCCGACCAGGCGATGTTTTTCTTCACGGTCCCCCCTCCACCCGCCGTTACTGCCGGTGAGTATCTTCTCATCCTGGTGGGTGTCGGGTATATGCTGTATGGACCACGGGTCTATGACGATGATCGAAGAAAAGGGTAACCGGAACTTATTTCAGTGGCAGAGGAGTCGGGACTGCCCCGGGCCCCTCAGGATCCAGACGGGCATAGTTACCGGAGAAAAGCTTCCCCCATAAAAAATCATTTACAGGGTACATAATGAATCCGAACCGATTTTTATTATTCTGATATCCAAGGTTTTCGGCAGGATACATTTTCTTCATTACCTGCCAAAAAAAATATCGGGAAGGGTTATTCCTGGCATTACTGCCTCATCCAACCATCCCGGTGATAATTCCAATAACCTGCCGGGCCGTCGCCGGATCCATAACACGGGCCAGCACCAGCCCGGCCATCGCAACGAAAAGAGTCCAGAATACTTTTTTCACGTGCTCGTTCTTTCCGAACGCCTTAATCGCTGCATCTGCATCAGCCTTCATTGCCCGTTGCATCAGCTTCGGCAGGAACACGAAGAGCGGGAGAAACATCACCACAGCGCCGATGAACGCCAGCGTAATCTCTGCCCGGCCTGCCAGGAAGATCCCGGCCGGAACCGCAAATGTACCGGCGAGGATCGCTGCCATGCCGACCTCGCCGAACCAGAAGTAATGCCGTTTTTCAGCATAATTTGCCTTCTCTGCGTCCGTCAGCAGGAAGAGATCGAAGATACCAAGGGTGTTCAGCACCCCGTACCAGGCCGCGTGCGTCTCCTCCGGGTCTGCCACGACACCGAGAAAGAGGATCCCGACCGGCACAACGAGAAGGATGGGGGGGAAATGGGCCAGCACCAGGACCAGCCCTAACAGGATCCCGCTCCCGCAGAAGGCGGCACGGGTCTGGAGTTCATTCTCGAACATCACTATCGCCCCCGACCGGGAAAACAAAGATTCCCCGGGACACTTGTCCCGGGTCTTGCCTCCTGCTCAAACATCGCTCTCATCTGCCAGGATCGTGATCTCGAAGAGCGGGCTTGTGTATCCCCTTGAGGCCGGGCTGAAGTCCCGGACCTTCCCGATCTGGCTGAAGGGCCGGCACGCTGTCCGGATCCGGACGGTATGCGTTCCCGGAGACCGGGGGTAAACACGCCGGCCGTCTGCGCCCCGCATCTCCCGGTAGTGGGGGATATCAAACCAGTCCGGCCAGAAGCGGACTCCCTCTGGAATATCCGTCCCGCGGTACAGGTCCTGCAGCCGGATTGGCGACAGGTTGTCGTAGATCACATCGATGATGAGGTCCGCATTCTCCTGATGCGGGTCCAGGTCCAGCTCGTAGAAGACAGGGCCGCGCCGCACTTCATCGAGGGTAAGGGGCGTATCCTTTGTCAGTGGCTCGAGCCCGCTGAATGTCCCCCTGTACAGGCCGGTCACGGTTGCGACCGGTGTTGTTTCAGGCACCATGATACACCTCCTTCGTGAGTTCGTGCTCGTCCCGGAGCCGCTTGAACTCCTCCACGATCTCATCATACCTGCCCATCTTCTGGTAGATGGCGATGAGGAGCGGATAGAGCGGAAGGACAACGCCGAGCAAGATACCTAACAGTTCTGTTTTCATTCTGAAGACCTCCGTTCGAATTGATCCGGAAGAACTCTGACGCTCCTGGGGGCTTATGCCCCCACCGCATGGGCATCCCCATAATGCGATGACGATGTATCACCCGGCCGGGAAAAATGGTAGGGATTTCCCGTTTGCCGGAGCGTCTCATCCCAATGCGCTTTGTCCCCCGTGGGGGACGGGTGGCGCAAGAGGGGGATGTGGATGATCCCCCGGATTCTTCAAACGATGTTTCGTCTCCGGTTCAGGCAAGGGCTGCGACGGTGTCGGCCCAGGTCTCGACCTTGGTGCGAATCGCATCGTCTGAGTACGAGGTCAGGCTCACCTGGCTGCGGCTGAACGTGAGCATGTAGAGCTCGCCGTTCGGGTCGTGGCACTTGAGGGTGGCCGAGAATGTCTCGTTGTCGCTGTCCCGGGCAGGTGTGCCGCCGTGGGCTGCAGTAAGCGCCGCATTCCCGAGCAGGGCGGTTGCCCCGGCAGTGAAACCAGCCATCGAGTTGAACCTGCCGGACTCGTTGCCGATGGTCTTTGCGTTGGTGTCCTGGTAGATGACTTTGGCAACATAGGCTTCACTGGTCTTCTCGACCGGCGCGTGGTTGACGCCGGCGGTCGAATAGGCTACACAAACAAACGGGTTGGTCGTGATGACCGACTGGACGATCGTGTTGAACGCCGCTACGTCTGCAATCGGGTCTGCGAGGGTGCGGACCGCGGTCTTTACATTTGTTTTCTGTACGAAATCTGCCATGTTTTGTTTCTCTCCTTTTTTGTTGTTTTCAGGAGCAGTTCTCCGAACTTCTCCGACGGTTTGTCGCGGGGCCCTTTGACATATCAGTATAGGCTTTACAAGGCAATGGGCTTTGATTAGGAAATTTTTTGAAGGGAAAACCGGGGATTATTGTGAGGATTTGGAGGGATTGGGTGACGTAGGGGGCGCAGATGCCAGGGAACAAAAATGTTCCTAACCTGAGGATAATGAGTGTCCTTTTGAAAAAATGGAAAAAAATAACAATGATCCTGAAATCATCAGGATATTTTTGATCATCTCAATGATTATTTCTCCGTCGTAAAACCCCCTCCCCCTTCTAAAACCGCCATGGCACCCCCTTAGTTCCCGACATACCCCCGGCCATGGAATTAAACCAGTCTCACCTCCTTTTCACCTTCCCATTAGCGTCTAGGAGCGTCTGCACTTTCGGCTGTGCAGTTTTACAACGGTAAAATGGGGCATTTTCCCATGGATTTGTACGGTAATTACGGCTGCATTTCCGCGAATTTGTCCTGTTGAGGGCACTTTTCCAGTACCGGGGCCGGATCTTCTCCGTCGGAGATGGGTATCCGGAAAAGTGTATCTCCCCGGCCCAGCCTGGAGACCTTCAACCCATTGTTAATCATCAGAAATCCCCTCGGAAATCCTCGGTTCTCCGACGTTAACTTCGCGATGCCCCTAGAACCGCTGTAGTAGTCCTCCGGTCCTTGGCCAACCCCTGCCATGAACCAAAACCCGTTTTACAGACCGATCGCCCCCCCATTAGCGTCTATGAGCGACTGCATTTTCGGAAGTGAGAGTTTCCGACGATAAATAGGGTCGTTTTCCTGTGAATTTGTACGGTAATTATGGCTGCATTTCCACGAATTTGTCCTGTCGACGGCTTCTGAAGAGGTAATCGGAGCCCGTAAAATGCCCGGATTAGCTCACCCCCAAAATAAGGGGTCTCTCCGTCGAGGGGAGAGAGCATTCCCGGGCCTCCCCGGTGAACGGGATATTCAGGAATCCGCCGCTTGTCACTCCTTCTTCGGATCGTTTCCGGATGTTCCGTTCGTCTCCTTTGCCGGGCCGGCACCAAGGGGCAGGCCGCCCGGTCCGATCTCCAGCAGCCAGGTGTCCTCCACACGGAAAAATCGCAGTGAGCCGTACTTGGAATAGATCCATAGCTCCCTGAGGACATGCACCGATGCCGGGACTGACCGCAGCCTGGCGATCCTCACGCGGTTCTCGGTCTCGATCTCTTTTGGAGTACAGCGGAACGGGTCGGCCCGGCAGAGACCCACAAAGGTTACGACCCCCCCAACAATAATCTCGAAATTGCCGGGCGTGTCGCCGTTCTGCACGAGCCCGACCACCCGGCCCCGGGTCTTTGCGACCGGCAGGGCAATGTCCATGCCCTTGGAGGGAGGCCGGCCCCGGCTCATGGTTCCGCTCCTTCCCGCTGAGTGCCGGTCGGGTTGGCTCCGGCCCGCAGCTCCCGTTTGACCGACCGGGTATGAATGCTGATATTGAAGAAGTGCAGACCGGATTTCCTTATCACGATCCGCTCAAGATATTCGCCTGCTTTCTTCATTTCAACCTTGATCAATGGTGTGACGAGCCTGAGCGGGACCCGCGACCGTACAAGAGGGTGCCTCCGGGGAATCAGGAACACCCCCGCTCTTCATCCTTACGCCGGCATTCGAGACGGTCCGATCCATTCGGTACGTGCATCCGGTCCCACCAAATCTCAACGTTCTCGTGCCCGGCACTCCCTGAACCGGGCATGGCCTGATCGCATTTCGATACCCCGCGTGAAGGTCCGGCAATGCCTTCGTTTCTCCGCTCTGAAATCCCTACGGATTTTCCTGTTGCTTCATCGCTTTCTGTCATCGTAATCAATCCTTTTGTTTTTCAGCTGACGATCCTGACGGAGCGTCCGCTCAACAATACCATCCTCATAAACCTCTTTTCGTCTGTGCCTGATCTCCTCAGGGAGATTTTCCTGCAGGCAGCGGGTCCCCTCGCGCAAGTCTGAAGAAGACAGAACTGCCCGGGAACTGGCGGCTACCGTTGTATACCGAACGGGGCGTAGTAGTAACCGGCCGGGCACTCGCACCCGGTATTTGCTGGGCCGGTATTCAGTGGAAGACACGATTCGGGAAGTACGGCGAGCACTTCCGCAACTGCCCACACCAGGATCTCGCTGACACAAAAGAACCGGGCCACGGACTCCGCAAGCTTCCTCACGTAGCCGAGCCGTCGGATCCGCCATATCATCCGGGCGCAGGAATTATCATTCATCCTATTAAAGAATTATAATAAAAAAGTCAGATTTAAGGATATTGATCTCCGCGGTTACATCTATCGCCGTTGGTGAAAACCGGGTGCTGTACGGAGCCGGATGTGTCAGCCAGGTGTCGTACGATCCTGAACGCGGCTGATCAATTACCAAAATCCGGTTTTGCTGAGGATTTCTCTGAAAAATCCTGGGGGCGTAAGGAACCTGCCGCATAAATGTGATAAAAATACCTCCGTCCCCAAAAATATCCGTCGCCGGCAATATGGGGCCGACCGTTCCCCATAACCTGGATAAACCGAACAATACAAACCCGCTGAAAAATTGACAGAACATCTGATGAAAAAAGAATAGTTAATCAGCTTTTTTGACTGCGGGAGCCGGCGCCGGAGCAACCTTCTTCTTCAGCCAGACCAGCTCATTTCCCTTGAATTCAAACGAGGTCATCGGGTAGATCTTCATCCCTGCCGGCAATAGCGAGGTATTGGCATTTGCCGGAACGATGACTGCAGAGTCATAACGCGGGACCATGCCATCGGTAACCTTTTCTTTTTTATTGAGCTCTTCAACGAGATCTGCCGGGATGTCTTTATTGAATGTAACCAGGACCTTCACGACATCGCGGTGCCCTCCGTGCTGCCGTTCGAGGTGGACCAGGGTATCATACCCGGAGCCTTGTTTCTGGGGCGTCATCTTCCAGCCATCGTACGATGAGTAAATGTGCTTGAGGTCCTGCAGTGCGAATTCGTTCATGATGTCGGTAGTATTGCCCATACTATTCCAAGATGTTTGGTATGATGAAAAAGTTTTTGAATTCAATTTCGCAGTAAAATGAAAAAAATTAACAAAACATTTTTATTAATCAAAATAAAACAACTGCCTGCCCAACACCGGGCAAAATAGGAGGGGTTTCTGGAATCATATCACACACCAGCACATTCCTTTTCCGCCACGAAGAGGATCCGGAACCCCTGAATCCGTTTTTCCGTTGGATATATGTTAATTAAAAATAATTTATTCATAAACATTTTTAACTATATTATGTGAATATGTGATCATGCAAGAAATTCGTGACGACAGAATTCTGGCTCTCTATGTCCTTGCTCGACAGGAATATGCAGCAGGTATCGCCGAAGATCAGAAACTGGCAGTCGAGGAACTGAAAGATATTTCCCGTGCCGGCAACACTGAGGCAGGCATGGCCCTGGAACGGCTGACCAGTTCCCCGGACATTCACCCGTTCCTCAGGGAAGTTCTGACCGCTTGATACCAAAAGTATGAAGCGGGACTCCCCTTTTTTCCAAAAAAACTATTCTGCCCGGATAATGGTCCCGACGTCTTTCCCGTTGATTGCCTTTTCGATGTTTCCACGTTTGTGGCAGTTGATAATGCGGACTTCACGGATATTGACAGCTGTTTTGAGGAGCTCGATAACCATACGCTCAATAACAAGATCTTCAAGATCAAGTTTGGTCAGTTCCTCGGCTGTAATGTCCCTGATGATCTCAGCATCAGGATTTTTCCTCGGGTCGTCCATAAAAAGACCGTCCACGTTTTTACCGATGATGCAACTCTTCGCGCCAACAACTTCAGCGATAAGGAAGGCGCCGGTATCGGTGCGGTGAGGGGGAATCTGGTCGTTCCGTGCCGGGTGTTCATACAGGCCATAGGGAGGTGTTCCATGCATAACAGGCAGCATGCCGAGCTTGAGGAGCATGGGCAGATCGAGAAGGTCACCGGTATGAATCCGTGTCCCATTGTATTTCGAGAGCAGGATCGCGACCATGATGGCATTTTGCTCGCTGATCTTTGCAGAGAGTTCTGCGAGCACTCCTGTAGGCATCCCGAGGTCCATGCCGATATCCATAATATGGCGGACCCGGCCACCACCACCGGTGACAACGAGCATCTGGTGTTTTTTTGAGAGCTCGCCGATCTCTTTACAGAGCGGGTGCATGACCTGCCGGCCGTAATCAATAGCCCCGTGGCCACCAATCTTAATCACGTTCATCTCAGGGGCGATCCGGATCTGTTCCTTCGCACCAGAATTCCGGTGCATGCCTTTCCTTACGAGGGTCTCACCCTGGAGCCCGCTGAGAAGTTCGAAACGTCCTTTCATGGTATCTTACCATCCTATCACGATGGAAAGTTATAAGCCCACGTAAACCAGTTGGTATATCAGCGTCATTACTTACCCTGATGCCTAAGTTAAAGAGTCCCAGCGTGCTCAGTAATGGCATGGAGAAAAAGACCATGAAGATTTATGTACGAGAGCGCCAGAAAGTCGGTGAAGGTGTCGAATCCCCCAAGTACCGGTTCGTTGCAGTGACAGGGGGGCAGCTCCAGATTGAGGCAACCCATTTCCGGAAATTTGAGATCGAGCAGATTGCAAAAGATGTCGGTGCCGAAGTTGTTTTCATGAAACCGGTTGCCGATGATCATAAGAAGAAGAAGTAATTTTTTATTACGACATTCCGTGTCTTTTTTTTTACCTGTGATATCCTTCGAATGGAAACTCTTGATTTCCTATCGGTTATCCTGGGTGTTTGGATTCTGGTAGGTAAATATAATATCATTAACAAATTTAAAAAATAAAAATTTAATACTCCTCACGCCCTTTACGGATAATGACTGCCGCATATCGGCTGATCGATAATTCCGGGTGTTAAATGTTGGGGAATTATTTTAAAAGATGGTTTCTGGTACTTGTGTTCTGCTGCCTTTTTTCATTGCTGTCAACTCCGGCAGCTGCCGCAACGACTCAGGTGCATATCGTAAAATTTGCCTCTGATAATATTACCATAATAAACCAGACGACGATCACGTATCAGGCGATGGAAAAGAATCTTCCTGTGCAGGGAGATGGAATAACCCATTATTACCTCCAGGGCCCGGTCTTTGTTGACAATGCTGATCCCGTCCGACAGGAACAGCTGCGATGGAATGCAGCTGAAGATACAAATGTCAAAGAGAAAGATATGGGGGCGGTCAAAGGCACAGACCTGAAGGATCTCTGCAATCTCGTTGGCGGAATGGAGCCGGGAGACCTGGTAAAACTCAAGGCCGAAGACGGTTTTACCAAAATCTTCGCCTTCGAAAATGTCTATACCCCCTCAGCCCGGCAGGGACCCATGGTGATAACCTGGTACGATAAGGACGAAGGATATGTTCCGGCGTACCGTCAGGGAATGCGCCTCGTCTTCTTTGCTGACAATTCCACCAATCCCTTTGGTGTCCATACCTTCGGCAATGAGGACTGGCATGTATCCGCATCCCCGCAATATTACTACTTCTACCAGCAGGGAAACGAGCGCTATCCCACTACAACCGGTCTCTCGGTCCAGTACGTATCTGAGATCCAGGTCTATTCTCCTGTCCCCGCCAAGGGAGAACAGGCGAGTCCTTCTGCAACCACTCCCTCCACGGCGCCGACCCGTGCCGGGCCCTCGCTGGTAACGAGCCTCTTCTCCATTGCAGCCTGCGTCATTATGATATCTCTTGTTCGGAAGAGGGCGTGATCGTGCTGTCAATGAGAGCAACGCACGATAAATTATTGCGTGCGTCCTGGGGGTGCCGGCAGCTGCTGCCGGTTGCCTTAGCGGTAATCCTGCTCTGTGGTCTCCCTGGCATCGTTGCAGCGGCACCGACAACCTCGCTCCATATTGTGAAATTTGACGCCGATGGAACAACGGTGCTGAATGAAACCTCCGTCGATTATCACTGGATGGAAGCAAACCTGCCGGTCCAGGGGGACGGGAAAACTCACTATTACCACCAGGGTCCGGTCTTTGTCGACGAGAAAGAACTGCAGTGGGATGTTAATGAGACGACCAATTTCAAGGACCGCGGTGCAGTAAAGGGAACCGATGCGAAGGATCTTACTATCCTCGTCGGGGGAATGTCGCCCGGTGACGACGTAATGATCAAGGCAACTGATGGCTATCACGTTGAGTTCGGGTACCAAAATGTGTACCAGCCCGAGTCCCGCCAGGGCCCGATCGTAGTCAGCTGGTACAACGGGGAAGAGACCGCTGTCGGGGAACGCCAGGGTGTCGGGTATCCCCCTGACTACTTCAACGGCATGCGGCTCGTCTTCTTCGCAGATACTTCCATCAATAACGAGGGAAAGCATGTCTTTGGGAACAATGACATGCGGGTAGTGATGCCGCCGGCTACAATCTACCTGTTCGATGACCTGTACCCGTCGACAAGCGGGTATACGGTCAAGTGGGTCGATGAAATACGAGTCTATTCTGGCGGCTACCATGGAGCCAAAGGCGCTCTCGCCAAATCTCTCGAATCAAAGGCCGTTGCTCCTGCCACTACAACGCCGAAGAGCCCGCTTCTACCATCGGTATGCATCGTGGGGATGATTATTTCTTTTATGGTTTTGAGGCGGTCAGTATGATCCGGACTCTCCAGGGAATCCTCATCCTGCTCATCCTGTTGTGCTTTTGTACTGGATGTACCGGCACTGCACCGGTTTCTGAGCCATTACCGGGGACGAAGGCCTCCAATGAGTTCAGCAACTGGAACCTGACAGTCAACGGTTCTGTAAAGACCATGTATTCGCTCGACCAGCTCCGTTCTCTCCCCGCGACAACAGGGAATGGCTTTGCAGTCTCAACGGTTGGGATCAAATACGGTCCCTATATCTGCAAAGGGGTCCTCCTCACCGATATCCTGAACGCTGCGGGTGGAATAGCCCCTGGTAATCAGGTATGGATCTCGGCGCCTGACGGCTACCTCTGGGTATTCGATTACGATCAGGTCCAGGGGTGGAGTTTCATCACCTTCAATGAGAGCTTAAAGGAGATCCCGTCACCACCGTTAAGGATCCTGCTGATGTACGAGCAGGATGGCAAACCCCTCTCCTATGATGACGGAGGACCCGCTCGGATCGCCATCATCTCCGATGAAAAAGGCGTGGTGACAGAAGGCAGTGCCTGGGTCAAGTGGGTGAACAAGATAGAGATCAAAAAGAAATGAGTGTTCAGGGCTTTCTTCGAATTCTTGCGCCGTTCATCATCATCATACTGTTCTTCAGTACTGCCGGGTGCAGCACCGCCGGACAACCNCAGAAAACCGTACTNAAAGTTGTTCCGGCAGGAAGCCTGCTCCAGCCATTTGATGAAGTGGAAACAGTCTTTGAAGCTGAACATCCCGATATCGATGTCCAGATCGAAGGGCATGGAAGCATTCAGGCGATCCGGCAGGTCACCGACCTCCATCGCCCGGTGGATGTCGTTGCCGTGGCCGATGCATCACTGATCCCGGATCTGATGTACCGAACAGATCCGAGTACTGGCACAAATTTCACGGAGACGTATACACCGTTTGCCCGGAATGCAATGGTCATTGCTTTCACGAATAAAAGCAGATATGCCGACGAGATCACGCCACAAAACTGGTACCGGGTGATCTCACGCCCCGACGTCCGTATTGGTATTTCCAACCCCATGCTGGATGCAGCCGGGTATCGATCGATCATGGTCGCTCTCCTGGCAGACAAGTATTATAAGAATTCCACGATGTTCCCGGTTCTTTTCGGCAGCCACTTCACCCCCCCTCTGGAAATACAGAACGAACGGGGGATATCTACGGTCGTGCTTCCGGAAGTCCTTCGGCCCTCGGATGAAAAGCTCGTAATCCGTGACGGGAGTATCTTTGTCCTGTCCCAGCTTGAGGCTGGCGGTATCGATTATTCCTTCGAATACCGGAGTGTCGCGGAAGGGCACAATCTCCGGTGGGTCAGCCTTCCGCCAGCAATTGACCTGAGTTCCCCTGACTTTTCAGGAGATTACGCAAATGTCCGGGTCGTCCTCGGTTTCCAGCGGTTCAGCGCGATTGGCCAGAACCGGACCGGGCAGCCGATTGTCTATGCGATAACGGTACCAAACTCGGCGCCCCACCCGGAGCTGGCACGCGAATTTTCCACTATGGTGATTTCGATGGCGCAGACCGGAGGAAAAGGATGGCCCGTACATCTCTGAATTTCCTCCGGCAATTTGTCCAGCAGGAAAAAAAAGGTGAGGTCAGCTAATGAAGGATACCGACGGATCCCGTTCCAACCAGTTCCTTTTTTCCCTGTGGCTTGTCGGTGGCCTGCTGGTGGTCCTGATTCTCCTGGCAGCTGCCACCCTGGTTATACCCGAACTTGCGCATCCCACCCACCTGGTGTCGGTAGCTTTGGACACCAGTGTGGTCAATGCAATCGTTGTCACCTTCGCAGCCGGGTTCGTTGCGGTGATGATCCTTATGGTCCTGGGTACGCCGCTTGCCTATGTCCTTGCCCGTGGGCGGTCCCGCTGGCATAGCGCCATCGAAACAATTGTCGACCTTCCTCTTGCGCTCCCCCACACGGTTGCCGGTCTGATGGTGTACCTCCTCTTTATGATACGGGGTCCGCTCGGGGTTCCCTTTCATCAAATCGGGATTGTCTTTGAAGACGCGTTTCCGGGGATTGTTGCTGCAATGGTCTTTGTCTCGACACCGTACTATGTCGACGCAGTCAGAGAGGGGATAGTAAAAGTACCGGAACGGCTGGAGAACGTTGCCAGGACCCTGGGAGCATCGCAGTATACTGCATTCCGGACAATCACCCTGCCGTTATCGGTACGTCCCATTATATCCGGTGCATTCCTGGCCTGGGGCAGGGCTGTCGGGGAGTTTGCCGCGGTTATCATGATCGCCTATTTCCCGATGGTTGTCTCGACCCTCATCTACAACCGCTTTACCACGGGCGGACTTGAAGAGAGCCGGAGTATCGCGTTCATCATGCTCGTGATCTGTCTCGTGGTATTCCTTGCCTTCCGTCTGGTCTCTCGCCGCTGGGGGTGGTCGCATGATCGCACTTGACGATCTTTCGGTGACTATCGGGAGTTTCCGGCTGAATGGAATCACCCTGCATGCCGGCGACGGGGAATACTTCGTCCTGCTCGGCCCCTCCGGTGCAGGCAAGACCGTACTGCTGGAAGTGATTGCCGGGCTCCGTGCAGCGGATACAGGAAGAGTTACCATTAATGCCCGCGACATGGCTGGCGTGAAACCGGAACACCGGGGCATTGCTCTCGTGTACCAGGATTATTCCCTCTTCCCCCACCTGACCGCTGCTGAAAATATCGCCTACGGGATGCAGGTGAGGAGCAGACCCGACCATGAGATCAGGAAGCGGGTTGACGAGCTGCTTGCTGATTTTGGGATCTCACATCTGGGGCAACGGTACCCGGGCTCCCTGAGTGGCGGGGAGCAGCAAAGAGTTGCCATCGCCCGCGCCCTGGCAACGAACCCATCGGTCCTCCTGCTTGACGAACCCTTTGCATCTCTTGATCCCCGCGTATGTGACGAATGTATCCGGGTGATGCAGGACCTGAAAGATACCCGCTCGGTCACGATTATCCAGGTCAGCCATTCTCATGAGGAGGCGTATTCCCTGGCGGATCGTGTAGCCGTCCTCCTTGGCGGACGGATCAAACAGACCGGGACTCCTGACGAGATATTCCGCACCCCGGCGTCGGAAGAAGTTGCCCGGTTTGTCGGGATCGATAACGTAATGACCGGCGTGGTTACAAACATGGCCGGATGCTCAAGAATTACAGCCGGATCTCTGGCTATCAAGTTGCCCGCATCCTTCCCGGAAGGCACGGTTGTAACTATTGGGATTCCCGCGGATTGTATCAGGGTTCTTCCCGTTCATCCAGAGTTTGATGAACCGGGATCCACCGCTATCACCTGCGAGGTCCGGCGGGTCACCCCCGGCAGGGACTGTTTCAGAATTGAACTTGACGGCGTTGTCCCCCTCACATCCATCCTGGGAAGGCAGGGCCCCGGCGACGGGATCGTTCCCGCCCGGGGAACGCAGGTCTGCGCAGTCTTCAGGGATACTGATGTCCGTGTCTTTTCGGGTGACAGGTAATATGGAAACGGACAAAAGCAGGTTCGTATGGATAATCAGTGCAACTGTTGCGGTCTTCCTTCTCTTTCAGCCGGTTATTTCTGCAGGGTCCCCCGGGACGAATTACCCACCAATGGTTCCGATGCTTCCTATGGGACCGGTTATCACCGATACCACGGAGAATTCAACGATGATCAGGATTGTGTCAAACGTCTCCTGCACACCTTCAGCTGTGTATTCGAATGATTCGTGGTTCTCGGGATTTGGGACGTACGATCACCGTATAACCTGTCCATCTTCAGGAACGACCCATGCCATTCCCTTCGCTGGTCTTGAACCTGCAACATCATACCACTATCAGGTATCGGGATGCGGTATTGACGAAACCGACAGGAAATTCACGACATTTCCAGCATCTGGTTCCTGCACCTTCGTCGTGTACGGCGATGCCCGGGAGCAGGCTCCGCTCTATAACCAGACAGAGCGTCACAAAATTGTGGCAGACCGGATTTCGCAGGAACCCGGGATCCTGTTTGTGATCAATTCAGGAGATCTTGTCGCCGAGAATGACAATCCTTCGGAATGGGCCCGTTTCTTCGATGCTACAGACACTCTGCGTTCCATGACGACATATTTTGCCACCCCGGGCAATCATGACGCCGACCGGCCCCTCTTCCGGGATCTCTTCGGCACTGACGGGGCGCACTATTTTGATTGTGGCAATGCCCGGATCATCATGCTTGATTCTACGGACGCGTCGTCAATGACCCTTGCGGAACAGGCGAAATGGATGGTGTCAGATGCAGGGCAATCCGGCAAGGCAACCATTGCAGTCCTCCATCACCCGGTTTACAGTTCGGATGAAAAACATTATGGGGGATATGAAAATCTTCAGAGAGTACTTGTCCCGGCATTTCAGGGATCCGGTGTACGACTTGTTTTTAACAGTCATGTTCACGTATTCGAACAGGTAAAACGAAATGGAATTACGTACATCACGGAAGCCCGGGGCGGGGCACCATCCTATCCTCTGGACCAGACCAGGATCCCCGGGTCGATAAACGCCTATGAAAACACTCTCGGGTACAGCAGGGTTACGGTAGATCCGGAAGCGGTAGATATCAGGGTCGATGTAATCCGGGTGGCAGATGTTTCCATGGATCTTAGGAAGGTAACGAAGATCTATCCTTTTGGTACGGTAGATTCCCGGATCCTGATCCCTGTTCATGGTCCCACTGACAGACTTCAGGAAATTTCGGGACAACTATGCCTTCTGAATGATGGGAAAGATCCGTGGTGTCCGCATAATTCAGAAGCAAATGTTGGGAACTGGTTACCGTGAATCCGACCCGGAATATTTGAGGCAGATTGCTAAAATGTTAACTATTTAGTATTTACCAATTGAACGTGTTTATCAAAAATTATATCATAGGACAGACAATAACCCATTCGAAATCTTCTTAATTTTTTGATCAATGGCTGGTGACTGTAGGTGAAAGGATCTGCGCGAAGAGGCCGTATCCTCCTTGTATTCTTGTTATTTTTTATTGCTCTTTTCACCCCAGCCACCGCGTATACAACGGATATAACTGTAACGAAACTGGCAGCAGACTGTCTTACTGTTATCGATAAACAAACTGTTTCGTATCAATGGATGCGTGACAACCTTCCGGTGCTGGGTGATGGCACGACTCACTATTACCTGCAAGGCCCGGTATTTGTCGACGATCTCACCAATGAAACACATGAACAGGAACTCCGCTGGAATCCGGATGAAGATACAAATTGCTATCCTGACAAGGATTTTGGTGCACTTCGCGGTACAAATATCACCGCACTCTGCAATCTTGTCGGGGGAATGTCTCCGGGTGAGGAAGTAAAGGTACAGTCAAGTGACGGATGGTACCGGAAATTTGCCTATGCAAATGTTTACACCCCTCCGGCAAAAACGGGACCCATGGTTATTGCGTGGGAAAAAAACGGACAGTATCCTTCCGATGCCGGGTATTTTGACGGGATGCGACTCGTATGGTTTGCTGATACTTCGACAAACCCCTGGGGGGAACATGTTTTTGGTAATTATGACTGGTATGAAAGTGCCGCACCGCAGTATTGGTACTATTACACCTCGGGAACAGAGAACTATCCTACAACGACCGGCCTTTCAGGCCAGGTAGTCTCTGACCTAATCATTTACAGTAAATCTTCGGTCCCACAGCCTGTTGCGGATTTCACCGCAAATGCCAGGACCGGCCACTTGATAAACAGTGATTTTGAGACCGGAGTATTCCCACCCTGGACAAACAGTAGTGGTTCGACCATTCATACCGGATCGGCAACCTACCGGAAAGGGAGTGCGAGTGTAAAGCTCGCTGCCCCGGTTGGTGGATCTGCGTCGATCACACAAAGCGTCGATTTGACAAATGTCGGAATTATCAACCTATGGAGATACCAGTTCGGGGCAACCGGGAAATATGTCGAGGTGCTTATCGATTCCACCGTTATCGCGAATTATACCGAAACCTCGACAATTTCAAACAAATACGAGTTAATAGAAATCACAAAGTATGGATTTACCGGGACACATTCCATCAAAGTCAATGCAGTCAATACTGGCTCTTCTCTTTTTACTACCTATGTAGACGATGTATTTGATTTCGGTCCCAGCACTTCAGGTCCGGCCCCTCTCACGGTCCAGTTCAAAGATCTCTCAACCGGAATGGAAGACTCTGCTCATACCTCGTGGGCATGGGATTTCCAGAACGATGGGAGCACTGATAGTACCAGTCAGAACCCGCTCAATACCTACCTTACGGATGGTAACTATGCGGTGAAGCTGACCGTAACCAATGCCGGCGGAACCGATGGGGAAATCAAATCCACCTACATCCGAGTGGGGCCGATAACCCCAGCGCCTGTTGCCAATTTCACGGCAACCCCCCGGACGGGAACGGCTCCCCTGACTGTCCAGTTCAATGATACGTCGACAAACCTCCCGACAACAGGGAAGTGGGCCTATAAGAATGCCACGGCAGGATGGACCCAATTCTCGACGGAGAGGAACGTAACGTACAGTTTGCCTGCAGGTACTTATGACATCAATTTCACGGCAACCAATGCCGGTGGCAGCGATGACGAAGTCAAGACCGGGTATATTGTGGTCAGTGCCGCCATCCCAGCGCCTGTTGCCAATTTTACAGCAACCCCCCGATCCGGGACAGCTCCCCTGACTGTCCAGTTCAATGACACATCCTCGAACTCCCCTGTTTCATGGAAGTGGACCTATAAAAATGCCACTACAGGATGGACCCAGTTCTCAACCATCAGGAATGCGACATTTACCTTCGGCGCCGGAACGTATGACGTCAACTTCACCGCAACCAATGCCGGTGGCAGCGATGACGAAGTCAAGACCGGGTATATTGTGGTCAGTGCCGCCATCCCAGCGCCTGTTGCCAATTTCACGGCAACCCCCCGGACGGGAACAGCTCCGTTGTCAGTCCAGTTCAATGACACATCAACGAATACCCCGACAACATGGAAATGGTCGTACAAGAATGCAACGGTGGGTTGGACCCAGTTCTCAACCATAAGGAATGCGACATTTACCTTCGGCACCGGAACGTATGATGTCAACCTCACCGCAACGAACGGCGGAGGCAGTGATGATGAGATTAAGACCGGGTATATTAGCGCGAGCGAAATCCCGTTTATTGATGTGGATGTGACCGGCAGTGTCGACAACTGGATCTTCCTAGCAGGTACCAATGATGATACTACATCGGTGGACATGACAATCGCGACCAACCTCAACTCGTGGTCCATCAGTATGAGGGACGCCCTTGACGGGGGAAAGCCGGCGGGAACCGCAGGGAAGATGACGGAATGGACCCCGGGTGGCAGCTATACCCCCTCCGGAAAAAGTCTTGCAAATTCACTGCAGATCAAATCAGGAACCGGCAGTTATCTGTCGGTTTCGGGTACAAGCCAGGCACTGCAGACAGGTGCAGCGCACGCAGTCTCGTACGATCTCGGTTTGAGACAGGCCATTACCGTCACAGATCCTGCGCTTGAAGGGAATAACCGTTACCATATTGTGATTACCGTTACCGGGGGGGCAACATGACGTTCTTACGATATTTCGGCACAATTGTCGTGCTGTCACTTTGTATATTCTCCATTGTCGGGATACAGAAAACGGCTGCAGCAGCCAGCGACTCAGTCACAATAAGCGGTTCCATCCTTCGTCAGGGAGCACTGGATGCCAATTTCAGCGGCAGACCCTTGTCCGGAACCGTACCGCTCACCGTCAGGTTTACCGATACTTCAACGGGGAAACCGACGGCATGGCGTTGGGATTTTACCAATGATGGTAGCGTTGAAAGTTTTTCCCGCAATCCGTCCTATACCTACTCCCAGGCAGGGACCTATTCTGTCAGACTCCGTGTCATCAATGCAGAGGGAACAGATACCGAGACGAAGACAGCCTATATCACCGTCACCCCTTCCGCCGCGGAAGAAAGGGTTACGGCCCTGAACCGGTACATAGACCACCTTTCTCTCCACGGCTGGTCGAAATGGATTCTTCTCTCTTCGCTTCGAAGCACCAGCCATGATCTTGAGAATGGGAATGATCGACTGGCGGTCAACCATATGCATGAATTCATCCAGGAAGTCAGGTGGATGCGCTGGGTCCGGATCATCTCCCCACCTCAGGCGGATTACCTGACTGCAGAAGCAAATGCGATAATCTCCCTCATACAGGATTGATGTGGGGTTTTTTTAAAATTTTTGCTTTGAGAAACCAATAATCGGTAAAGTTAATAAAAAAATATTAACAAAGTGACAAATTTAGGAATATTTAATTACTCTATCATCAAGTCTTTGTGTACCTGAGCAACGACTCAAGGACAGGAGAATAAAATGAAGTATTTATATTATGCAGGATTGGTCGCGTTGATGGTACTCTTCTGCCTTCCGGCGGGAGTTTCAGCTGCAACAACAGACACTGTAGTTGTTTCCGGGTCCATAGGTGGAAGTCTCTCTGTTGATGTTACGCCGGATGCCGGGGTAAGCTGGGGTGCGATGAGCGGAACCAAAACGGATCTGACCTCGGCAGATCTTACAGTTGTCACCACATACCCGGCCTGGCACGTCGATGCAGCCGATGCAAAAACCACCAATAAAGGATACATGGTTGATGCGACTGCCGGGAAATTGACCAATGCATTCCACATATCCAACAACGGAGGGTCAGTCTGGACAGCGATGACAGGTTCATTGAACAACTTCGCACAGAAAACCACTGCCGGCGCCGGCACATGGCCTTTTGATATCGGCCTTCAACAGGTCATTTCAGGAACTGACCCGGCGGGTTCAAATTACCAGATAACTGTGACATTTACCGGTGCAGCAAGTTAATCAAATCATCTAACCGGGCGGAACCTGGTTAAAATCCAAAATCCTTTTTCCCTTTCATTAACCGGGAGCCAGGGAGATCAGAATGCAGTACAATACCAGAACAGGTTTTTCCCTTATTATCGGATTTTTACTCATCCTTTCATTAGCCGTGTTCCCCGTAGCGGCAGTGAAGGTCGAGGGTGCCAAGATTATGCTCGATGTGAAGCCGGGAACGAATTACATCTTCCCCATGGCAATCTCGACGAAACCTGATGACACACCGGCCGATTATGCTATTGAGGTTTATGGTTTTGGACAGTCCTCTGACGGTGGTTCATATTCTCCCCTTTTTGCAGCAGATGATGCAGGTGCTTGTTCTGCCCGCGGGATGGTGGTTGTGGAATCCTCCTTAATCCATATCGATCCCGGGCAGCGAAAGGCATTCAACGCGACCATCCGGGTACCGGCCAACGTCGGTGATGGCGGGCGGTATGCCATCATCCATATCCATCCTGCTTCAGCAGGAAACCAGCAGACGGGTTTTGCGACTGCCATTATTGTACCGGTGATGCTGACGGTAAAGGATTCCAAACTGATTGAAACCGGGATAATTACCGGTGTTGATGTCGGGGAAATTGTGGCGGGAAAACCGATCACGGTTTCTACAACCCTCAAAAATACCGGCAATCACCATTATTACGGTGTCGTAAATCAGGTTGCGGTTACCGATCCCGCAGGAAAATCCGTGGCTACCGTTATAGCAAACGCATTGCCGAACGCCGTTATCCCTGGCCAGTCTGTAACGTTTGTCGCACCGGTCAGCAAGCCGCTCTCCGTTGGCGTATATACGGTAAAATCCACCATGATGCTGGAATCCGGTACGGTCCTTGGCACCAGCAGCACCAGCATTGCGGTGAAGGAAGCCTATATTCCACCGTTCACCGAATCGGGGAAGAAAATCTCGCCGGATAATCAGGCTACCCTCATGGTTCCTGAAGGCACGATCACCATTTCCTTCCCGCAGGGTGCGGTGCTGAGTGACACAATGGTAACGGTCAAACCCTATACCGGAACATTACCTGTTCTTCCGCCCGGCGCAACTGCCGGCACGACAGCGTTCGCCGTTGACGGGCTTTCGGGACTCCTGGCAAAGGATGCGACAGTGACTGTCAAATACACCCGTATGGATCTCGATGCTGCAAAGGGAGATATATCGAAGCTCGTGCTTGGGCGTTATGACCGCTCGGAAAACCACTGGACCTTCCTCCCAACTACGGTAGACAACAATGCGATGACCCTCACGGCTACAACAAACCGGTTCAGTACGTGGGCGGTGATTGCCGAGGATAAAACGCAAGCTGCTCCACAGGCCGCCGAAGGCTTAACGGCGAAATCTCCCGGCCCTGATGCTCTTCTTGTCAGTGGGCTCACTATTCTTGTCATGATGGCAAGGAAAGTAAAGGAATAAAAAATTATCTTTTGGAGAAAATCGTTTTTCAATTTTTAAGACGCCTAAAGTCTTTTTTTCAGATGAAATAAGTTAATTTAGATAACTTAACTATAGAAAAAATAAATCAAAACACATATATCAATTCGCGTTCAGGTACAAAATGCTCGAACCCGGGTGCGTTATCCAAAGCACTTTTCAGTCGTTCGAAGGAGCTGTTTCCCATGCAACACTATCCGAGATTCCTGCTTGTACTTTTGATCCTCTGTATTATTGGACTGGTAATTGTCGCGCCCGTAGCGGCACTACCTAACACAACGCAGATCCATGTTGTAAAATACGCTAATGATGGCACAACCGTCCTTAGCGAGACCACGAGAACCTATCAGCAGCTGGAAGCTCAGCTACCGGTGCTTGGTGACGGGATCACGCATTATTACCACCAGGGCCCGGTCTTTATCGACAATGCGGATCCTGCTGTGGAAGAGCAGCTACGCTGGAATTCCGATGAGGATACCAACCTGAAAGACCAGGGAGCCGTCAAAGGAACCAACCTGAAGGATATCTGCGACCTTGTCGGTGGCATGAATGCCGGCGAGACCGTGAAGCTCCGTGGTTCGGATGGTTATTCCATGACCTTTGGATACGAAAACGTGTATAATTACCCTGCACGGCAGGGTCCCATGGGCATAACCTGGTACCAGAACGGCACGGGGTATCCCGACAGCGGCTATACAGACGGCATGAAACTGGTTTTCTTTGCCGACGATAGTGTGAATCCGAACGGGGATCACGTAATGGGCAATTTTGACTGGCATGAGTCCGCTGCGCCGGTATATTGGTACTATTACACATCCGGCACCGAAAAATATCCCACAACGACCGGTTTATCGGCGAAGATCATTGCCGATGTGCTCATCTACAGTGACGATGCACCACCGGCACCCGTTGCTCCGGTTGCAGCATTCTCGGCTGTTCCGTTATCAGGAAATGCCCCGCTGACCGTCCAGTTTACGGATGCGTCTACCGGGACCAGCCTTACCTATGCCTGGGATTTTGATAATAATGGCGTCACCGACAGCACGGTGCCGAGTCCTTCATATACGTACGTCAACGCCGGCACCTATACCGTCAACCTGACGGTAACAAATACCGTCGGAAGCGACTTCGAGCAAAAAATTATTTCGGTAACGACCACTCCGGTTCTGGATACCTTGTTCGATGGAACAGTAACGCTTACATCCGGTGAAACGTTCACGAAACAGGCGTATAACAATCTGACAGGCGGGTTGTATACGATAAACCGTACAACTCCGCTTGGGGCTCTCGATAAGGTTGCAACCTTACAGGGCTTCACCTATAATGTCACCGATAAACGCTGGCAATATGACCAGGCTCTAATGCTCGACGATGTCAGCCATTACCTGCGGAAATCTCCGGGATACTGGTATGCCTATGTCAACGGGGTATACAAGGACAGTTACGGCAACCACGCAAATGGTCTTGATGTCATTGAACTCAAAAACAACGATCAGGTGAATTTCTTCTATTCCCCCGGAACCAACCTTACGGCCCAGACCGACGCGACAGCAGCTGTAAAGATTAAAGTGAACATTCCTGCCGCGGGCCCGGACACTCTCTTTGATGGGATGGTAACGCTCACATCCGGTGAGACGTTTACGAAACAGGCCTACAACAATGTTTCTGGATGGGTGTATACCGTCAACCGGACGACCCCCCTCGGTGCACTTGACAAGGCTGCATCATTGCAGGGTTTTACTTACAATGTCACCGACAAGCGTATGCCGGATGATCAGGTACTCCTTCTCGATGATGTTGGAAAATACCTTAATAAGAAACCCAACATCTGGTACGCCTATATCAACGGAGTCTACAAGGACGGATATGGAAACCATGCCAATGGCCTGAATGTCATAGAGCTGGCGAACAATGACCAGGTCAATTTCTATTATGCTCCCAGCAAGGATCCGAACCCGGTCGTCAATGCTACCGCCGTTGTGAAGATCAAAGCGAATGTCCAGACCCCGGGCCCGGTAGTTGATACGCTCTTCGATGGGTCGGTGACCCTGACCTCCGGTGAAACGTTTACCAAACAGGCGTATAACAATGCTACCGGCGGCTTGTACACCATTAACCGTACAACTCCTCTCGGGGCACTCGACAAGGTGACAACGTTACAGGGCTTCACGTATAATGTTACTGACAAACGCTGGCAGTATGATCAGGCCCTGATGCTCGATGACGTTAGTCATTACCTGCGGAAGTCTCCGGGGTACTGGTATGCCTATGTCAATGGAGTTTACAAGGACAGTTACGGTAACCATGCAAATGGTCTGGATGTCATCGAACTCAAAAACAATGACCAGGTCAATTTCTTCTATTCGACCGGAACGAATCTCACTGCCCCGGCCGATGCAATTGCGGCAATCAAGATAAAAGTGAACACCGGCAGCGAGCCAACCGTTCCGGACTGGACCCTTTCCCTGACTGGCGCAAAGAACCAGACCGTAAGCAAGACCCTGTTCGAACAGGGGCTTGCCTGCCCATCGTCAGGCCACCAGGAATTCTGGATCGATGGTGATGGCAATACCTGGGGCGGAGTACCTCTCTGGCTCCTTGTCGGAATGGTCGACGACAATCCCGATGTCGGCCCAGACCATTACAATTTCAACGACAGCATCGCGGCACAGGGATACACGGTCAAGGTCAGCAGCGGCGACGGCTGGGATACGACCCTTGCCAGCAAAGACATAGCACGCAATGACAGTTACATCGTTGCAAACACCCTCAACGGCCAGCCCCTTCCGCGGAATCTGACCAGTGGCAAGCTCAGCTGGCCACTTCATCTCAAGGGTGCAGCAGTCTTCGGCGGCCAGCTGGTAGGTAACATTACCAAAATAGAACTTACCGGAATGCCCCAGCCACTGACGGAATGGACGCTCTCGCTTCAGGGAGATGTCACCGATACCATCACCCAGAGCTACTTTATGGATGCAATTGCCTGCCACCACAATGTGACATGGACAGATGCTTCCACGGGCACTACCTGGGAAGGAGTCGCACTCTGGGACCTTGCCGGGGCTGTGGATGATATCGAGACGTCGGACCACTTCACGTTCAACGACACGCGGGCAACGAAAGGATACACGATCCGGGTCTCTGCCGCTGACGGGTTCAATGCCACGTTTGCCAGCGCGGCTGTGGCCCACAATGACAGCTTTATTGTCGCGTACAAGATGAATGGCGTGCTATTAACCGGTACGAGCGCACCGCTCAAGCTGGTCGGACCTGCGACAACAAGTAACAAACAGCGGGTCGGGGGAATTGTTAAGATTAGTCTCGAAGGTCTGCCGGACCAGTACCCTGCCGGGAACTGGCAGCTGAAACTGAACGGGAAGATCAGCGATGTGATCCCACAAGGTGAATTTGAATACACGGCCGGATGTCACAGTGCAACCTACACCGATGCAACAACCGGGAACGTTTACACCGGTATTCCCCTCTGGCGGCTGATGGGATGGGTCGATGACCGGATCCCCCATGGCTCGAACGGCTTCAACGATGCAGCGGCGATCGCCGGTTACAAGGTAATTGTCAAAGCCGGTGACGGTTATGCAAAAGAGTTCACCAGCCAGCAGATCGGCAAGAGCGATGCCTTTATCATTGCCAATACCATGAATGGCGCGCCGCTCCCTAACGACGGCACTAAACCCCCGTACCCGCTCAGGCTCGTCGGCAGTGGAGCCACCGGCGGAAGCAGTGTCGGTAACGTTGTTGAGATCCAGCTCACCGATTTCCAGACCCCGGTCGAGGCGCCAAAACTCCACCTCATCAAGTATGGGAGCGATGGCGTCACGATCATCAATGAAACGTATGTCGATTACACCTACATGGAAAGCAACCTGCAGGTAATCGGTGACGGAACAACCGTCTACAAGTTTGAAGGACTTACCCTGAACGCATCGAACCTCTGGGACTCTGAGGAGACCTACCCCGGTGGCTTTAAAGTATCAAATGCCGTGAAAGGTACACGGGTCCACGACCTCGCTGAACTTGTCGGGGGCATGGGTTCCGGCACCACGGTTACCTTCGTTGCGAGCGACGGATTTGAGACCACGCTTCCGTATTCATCGATCTATACCAATCCGGCGGTTCAGACCCGTCAGGGTGACGCAATCATTGCCTGGTGGGGCGACGGGCAGTATGTGCCAAAGTATCAGGATGGAATGCGCCTCTTCTTCACACCGGGCGGGGATCACGTCTACGGACACTGGGACATGCATGAAACCCTGCCATCCCAGTACTGGCGGTACAATTTCCAGGACGGGGTTCAGTATCCCTCATCCGCCGGACTCTCGGCAAAATACATCGTTACCATCAAAGTTTATTCCTCTCCTGAATCGGACTGGACGCTTGAACTGGATGGCCGGGATGTCGGCGGGATCAGGTATAATGTCAGTAAACCGTTCCTCGAAGAGGCAATAGCCTGCACGCAGGGGGCTGAGCACAAAGCAACCTACACTGACAGTTCGGGCAGGGTATGGGAAGGAATGCCGCTCTGGTTCTTTGCCGGGTTCGTTGATGACACTGACATGCACTCGTCCAATGCCTTCAACACAACGCTGGCCCAGAACGGGTACAATGTTATTGTGACCGGGACAGACGGTTACAGCACGGTTATCGACAGCAGGAATTTCATCAAGAGCTCGAATTACATTGTTGCAAACACGCTCAATGGAAATCACATCAACGAAACTGATGCCAACTGGCCCCTGAGGCTGACCGGGTTAAATGTCAGCGGCTCGGCAACCATCAAAGGAGTCAAATCCATCCGTCTGGTCCATACAGTTGTGGCGCCGGATGCATCGTTCACTGCCGATCCACTCTCCGGAACAGCCCCCCTCTCTGTTGCTTTCACCGATACGTCAAAGGGAGAGAGCATAACAACCTGGTCGTATAATTTCGGTGACGGGAGCTCTGCATCCGAAAAGAACCCGACCCATATCTACACGACGGCGGGGACCTATACAGCCAGCCTGACCGTTACCAACAGTGCGGGGTCCTCAACTGCTTACGCTACCGTAACCGTGATACCCAAACCTCCGGTTGCTGACTTCACTGCCACGCCGGTATCCGGGCCAATGCCCCTCGCGGTGAAGTTCACCGATGCCTCGACCGGCGCGAGTTCGCGGGCCTGGAAGTTTGGTGACGGAAGCACATCCACCGAGACGAACCCGACCCATACCTATTCCGGCGTCGGGACGTACACGGTAAACCTCACTGTGCAAAATGCTGCCGGTTCGTCAAGCAAGGAACTCAAGATAACCGTCAAAGTACCCCTGCCGGTTGCCGACTTCACCGCAAATCCGACATCGGGCTTAGCACCGCTGACGGTGAAATTCATGGATACCTCCAAGGGAGCCGCATCACGGTCGTGGGCGTTCGGGGATGGTGCGACATCCACTGAGAAGAACCCGACTCACAAATACACGAGTGCAGGTGTTTACACTGCGACACTGACCGTAACCAATTCCAGTGGTTCGGCAAACAAGCAGGTGACGATCACCGTGAATTCCCCGGCCGTGAAAAAGCCCATAGCTCTCTTCACGCAGAACAAGTATACCGGCAAAGTCCCGCTGACCGTTCAGTTCACGGATAAATCACTGAACAGCCCGACTTCCTATCTCTGGCAGTTTGGTGACGGAAGCACCTCGACCGATAAGAACCCCTCACATGCCTATTCCAAGGTGGGTATCTATACCCCGCGGCTCACGGCAACCAACAGCGCCGGGAGCGATTCTTCATTAGGACTTGTTGTCGTTCTTCCGAAGTGGCTCTTCTGAGATCAGAACTCAATTTTTTTTAAAAATTTTCATGCTCGCGACGTGGTTTGAAAAAAGGACCGGTAAAAAATTAACAAAAAAGAATTAACAAAATGAATTTGAAAATTTATTTATCCTCCTGTTCATAACAAATAAAAATCTGAAACCTGGTGTTCGTCATCACATTCCGTACCAGGAACCGGGGACCGACGATGTTTTTTAGTAACCGCAGAAAATTGATCTTTTTTATCCTTGCCTCTGGATTGTTTCTTTTTCTTGCCACACCGGTACTCGCTTCAACTACCCAGGTCCATATCGTAAAATATGCAAATGACCGGACAACAATCCTCTCCGAAAAGACCCTGACCTACCAGGAGATGGAAGACACGTTACCGGTTCTGGGAGATGGCAGCACGCATTATTATCTTCAGGGGCCGGTCTTTATCGGTTCAACAGAGGAAGAGCGGTGGAACCCGGACGAGGATACCAATGCAGTCCCGGAAAAAGATATGGGTGCGGTGAAAGGAACTGATGTGAAAGACCTCTGCAATCTTGTCGGCGGAATGAGTCCCGGGGATACCGTCGTTATTAAAGCGGCCGATGGCTTGAGCAAGGAATTTGCCTACAAAAACGTATATGCCCCATCATCGCGCCAGGGACCGATTGCTGTCACCTGGTACTGCAGCGGGATTTCAACCTGTACGGGTCCCAACCCGGATTCCGGGTACAGTGATGGGATGCGACTGGTCTTTTTTGCGGATGATTCGGTAAATCCATGGGGCGAACATGTTTTCGGGAATTTTGACTGGCATGAATCTGCAGATCCTCAGTACTGGTATTATTACATGAGCGGTACGGAGAGATACCCGACGACGACGGGACTATCCGTCAAATATGTCTCGGATATTCTCATTTATAGTTCCCAGCCAAATGAT
>JGI20214J51088_10000530_pt1 | contig 26552 bp, 29 predicted proteins | sample WetSurMetagenome_FD_51088 | JGI IMG/M metagenome (IMG submission 51088) | reverse complement strand
GGGGGCTCTTCGTCGGGTTCCTGCTTCTCGACGGGCACCCGGTATTTCTCGGTGGCCCACTGCCCCAGGTCAATCAGCTTGCAGCGTTCGCTGCAAAAGGGCTTCCAGCGATTCTCCGCGGTCCAGGTGACGACGGCAGCACAAATCGGACAGGCCACGACAGGCGGCTTTGCAGGTGGTTTCATAAGGTGCAAAAAGTCAGGTCGAAGTCGATTGGCTGATCGGTGCAGGTACGCATCTGTCCCGATCCCGCATGCACAAAGCGGATGTTGAGCATGTACTTGTTGGCCGAGATCTCCGGCAAACACGTCATGGCGTCGGTCAGCGTCACCCGGATCAACTGCGGGTTGCGCGATTCCAGCATGCGCTGGTAGATGCCGTTGTCGGTGTGCTGCAACTCGGGCTGGCCGCTGTCGCGCAGAAGGCCGAGCACGATATCAACTGCTGCGCGGATCGATGCGAAGGGTGCGAGCCACTCCCGCAACTGGCGTTTGCGCGCTTCGATTTGTCGATGCAGCCAGTGATGATAGGAAGGCAGATCGAACTCGCACATACCGCCGGGAATCGTGGCGCGCTGCTTGATCGCCATCAGCCAGTCGTCGTCGCGCAGGTGCTGTCCAACCTTGCCGGGCAACTGATGAATCCCATGGTGCGCCGCATCGATCGCCGTGAGCACAGATGCCAGAGTGTCATCCTGCACCTGCGGATTGCCGCGCAAGGCGCTGAGCACGGCCCTTTGCCGGTCGAGTTCCTGCAGCAAATCGGTTTTGAGGTCGGAGCGCGCCGCGACCTCGGCCAGTTCGAACAAGGTCAGCAACGCGGCGTGATGCGCGTGCTGCATGGACGACGCGGTGTACGAGTCGAAACGTTCGAACAAATCTTCCAGCCGCAGCAAGGTGCGGATGCGTTCGCTCAAGGGATATTCGTAGTGGATCACGCTGCAGCGCGTTGGTTTGAGTCGGTCGATTGTCGCCGATCCGGGCGGAAAATCAAGGCGCCAGCGCGGCCGCGAGCGCCAGATAGCGCTGGTGCAGTGCTGCCACCTCGGCACCCAATGATTCGGGCGAAGCGGTGTTGACGATGACGTCGTCAGCGGCCGCCAGACGTTCGGCACGCGAAGCCTGTGCCCCCATAATGGTTTTCACTTCATCGTCCGTGAGTCCGCTGCGGGCTTTCACCCGTGCGATCTGCAGGTCTTCTGGGCAATCGACCACCAGGACACGGTCCAGCAAATCCTGGTAATCCCCGGTTTCCACCAGCAAGGGAATCACGATCAGAACGTAGGGTGCAGTGAGGACCGCGCGGACGCGCTCGACGCTGTGACGAATGCGCGGGTGCAAAATGGCTTCGAGCTGGCGCCGTACGCTAACATCGGCGAACACCCGGCTCCGCAAAGCGGCGCGGTCCAGGGCGCCGTCAGCCCGCATCACCGAATGACCGAAAGCTGCGCGAATCGCAGCCAGCGCGTTGCCTTCGGGCGCGGTCAGCTCGCGTGCAATCACATCCGTGTCGATCACCGGCACGCCATGTGCAGCAAAGTGATCTGCAACCGTCGACTTGCCCGAACCGATTCCGCCGGTGAGCCCGACTGTGAACATCAGAATTGTGCGAGGTAGGCCTGCGTCAGGTCCGTGCCGAAGAACAGCGCCACCACTCCACCGCCCGCCAGATAGGGGCCAAACGGAATCGGCACGCGCCGGTCATGTTTCACCAGCACAATCATCGCGATGCCAATCACCGCGCCGACAACGGAAGACAGCAATAGCGTGACCGGCAGCATCTGCCAGCCGAGCCAGGCGCCGATGGCCGCCAGCAGCTTGAAATCGCCAAACCCCATGCCCTCCTTGCCGGTGGCGAGCTTGAACAACCAGTACACCGACCACAACACCAGATAGCCGGCCATGGCGCCGATGACCGCATCCGGCAGGCTGGCATACGTGTTGCCCAGATTGAACAGCAAGCCCAGCCACAGCAGCGGCAAAGTCAGGTCATCTGGCAGCAGGGTGGTGTCAAGATCGATAAACGCCAGTGCAACCAGCGCCCACACCAGCAGCAATGCGCCCAGGGTCTGCACGCTCAACCCCCACTTCCAGGCCACCGCTGCCGACAGCAGCGCAGTCAGCAGCTCCACCAGCGGATAGCGGGCGCTGATCGGCGTGCGACAGGCCGAGCAGCGCCCGCGCAACCACAGCCATGACAGCAACGGGATATTTTCCAGCGCCGTAATCTGATGTCCGCACTGGGGACAGGCCGAGCGCGGCAGCAACAGGTTGTAAGGTGACGCCTGCGGAACAGTTTCGCCGCGCAATTCAGCGCACTGCCCATGCCATTCGGCTTCCATCATTTTCGGCAAACGATGGATAACGACGTTGAGGAAACTCCCCACCAGCAGGCCGAATAAAAAAACCAGCCCGGTGAAGAGGGCTGGTTCGCCGTACAGCAGTTCCATCAGACGACCTGACCCATCTTGAAGATCGGCAAATACATGGCGATGACCATGCCACCGATGAGCGTGCCCAGCACCACCATGATGATCGGCTCCATCAGGCTCGACAGGGCTTCGACCGCATCATCCACTTCGGCTTCGTAAAAATCGGCCACCTTGCCCAGCATGGCGTCAAGCGAACCTGACTCCTCGCCAATCGCGGCCATCTGCAAAACCATGTTGGGGAAACGGCCAGAGTTTTGCATGGCCACGGTCAATGCCGTACCGGTTGACACTTCACCGCGAATCTTGTTGGTCGCCTCGACGAATACCTGGTTGCCCGACGCCCCGCCCACCGATTCGAGTGCCTCGACCAGTGGCACCCCTGCGGCAAACATGGTGGCCAGGGTGCGTGTCCAGCGCGCGATGGTGGCCTTTTCGATCACCGGTCCAAAAATCGGCAGCTTGAGCATGACGCGATCCATGAACATCTGCACCTTGCGCGAGCGTTTCCAGGCCTGCAACAAGGCATAGATCCCGCCACCGATGACGCTGAAAATCGCCCACCACCACTCGACGAAGAAGTCGGACATTGCCATCACCACCAGGGTCGGTCCCGGCAAATCCGCGCCGAAGCTGCTGAACAACTCCTTGAACGCCGGGATCACGAAGATCATGATGATGGCAGTAATGACAAACGCCACCACGATAATGGAAACCGGGTAAAACAGCGCCGACTTGATCTTGCCTTTGATGGCGAGAATTTTCTCCTTGTAGACCGCCAGCCGCTCCAGCACCCCTTCCAGAATACCGGCCGATTCGCCCGCACCCACCAGGTTGACGAACAGCGCGTCAAAGTACAACGGATGGCGGCCGAACGCCTGGGTGAGGCTGCTGCCCTTTTCGATATCCGCCTTGATTTCCATCAACAGGCGCTGCATCGAGGGATTGGAATGCCCGCGCGCAACGATCTCGAACGATTGCAGCAGGGGCACCCCAGCCTTCATCATGGTCGCCAACTGGCGGGTGAACAGGGTAACGTCCTTGTCGGTGATGCGCTTGGCGCCGCTAAACAGGGTGCTCTGTTTTTTGACCTTGGTGACGGTGATGCCCTGCTTGCGCAACTGGGAATTGACCATGGCCTCGCCACCGGCCTGCAACTGGCCCTTGACCTTTTTCCCGCGCTTGTCCATGCCTTCCCACAGGAAGGTGGCGTCCTTGACTGCCTTTGCCGCTGTAGCCATAGAGGAAAATCCTTAAATGTTGGTAACGGCCTCGATCTCTTCCAGTGAGGTGAGACCCGACTTCACTTTTAACAATCCTGCTTGCCGCAGGTCGAGCACGCCCTCGCGCCGGGCCTGGTCGGCAATATCGGTTTCGTCCCCGCCCTTGAGGATGATGCGGGTCATGGCATCGGTGATCGGCATCACCTGATAGATGCCCACCCGCCCCTTGTAGCCCGTGCCGCCACAGATATCGCAGCCCACCGGTTTGTAGGGTTTCCAGCTGCCGTCCAGCTGATCCTCGGTAAAGCCCGCTGCCAGCAGGGCTTCCTGCGGAATATCGGCAGGCTGTTTGCACGAACACAGCTTCCGCCCCAGCCGCTGCGCGGTAATCAGAATCACCGATGAGGCCACGTTGAATGGCGCCACCCCCATGTTCAGCAATCGGGTCAGGGTGCCGGGCGCGTCGTTGGTGTGCAGGGTGGACATCACCATGTGACCGGTTTGCGCGGCCTTGATGGCGATGTCTGCGGTTTCCAGGTCGCGGATTTCGCCGACCATGATGACGTCTGGGTCCTGCCGCAGGAAGGATTTCAGTGCTGCCGAAAAGGTCAGCCCAGCCTTGTCGTTGACGTTGACCTGGTTGATGCCGGGCAACTGGATTTCCGCCGGGTCTTCCGCCGTCGAGATGTTGACGTCGGGCTTGTTGAGGATGTTCAGGCAGGTATAGAGCGACACGGTTTTACCCGAACCCGTGGGGCCGGTCACCAGCACCATGCCGTAGGGACGCTGCACCGCGTTCATCAGCAGTTCTTTCTGCCAAGGTTCGTAACCGAGCGCCTCGATACCCAGTTGTGCGCTGGTGGGATCGAGAATACGCATGACGATCTTTTCGCCATACAGCGTGGGCAGGGTACTGACCCGGAAATCGATGGCGCGATTCTTCGACAGCACCATTTTCATGCGGCCGTCCTGCGGCACGCGCTTCTCGGAAATATCCAGCCGCGACAAGACCTTGATGCGCGAGGCAACCTTGTCCTTGATCGCCATCGGCGGCTGCGCCACTTCGGACAGGATGCCGTCACGGCGGTAGCGGATGCGGTAATACTTCTCGTAAGGCTCGAAATGGATGTCGGATGCGCCCTGATTGATGGCGTCGAGCATGATCTTTTGCAGATACCGCACCACCGGCGCATCGTCGATTTCGATGCCGCCCGTGTCCTGTTGCGCGCTGGCGGCGCTTTCCTCGTCGGTGAAATCCAGATTGAGCTCTTCTGCATTCAACACGGCCATCGTGTTGCTGTCAGCCTCGCCGGCTTTCTCGATCAGCTTGCCAAGCTTGTCATCCTCGACCACCACGGGCTCGACTGACTGGCCGGTCTGGAACTTCACCTCGTCCAGCGCCTGCAGGTGGGTGGGATCGGACGTCGCCACATACAGCTTGTTTCCGCGCTGGTAGAGCGCGACTACGCGCCGCTTCTGCACCAGCTTGGCATCGAGCAGCCCTTGGGGCAGGCTCTCGGCATCCATGGCGTTCAAATCCAGATAGGGGAAACCGAAAGAAGCTGCTGCGAATTCGGCAACCTGGTCCGCCTTGAAACGCCGCCCCTTGACGAGTTCGGTCACGAAAGAATCGCCCGATTGACTGGCGCGCTTCCACACGCCTTCAGCGTCTTCCTCGGACAACCAGCCATGGTTGACCATGGCGCGCGCCAGTCCGGTTAAATTGATGGTGTTTGCCACAGCAGCCATAGCTCGTTTCCAGCAAGTCCAGCTTCAAAATTATCGTTCGCTTCGGCACGCCGGCAAGGCGGCCGATGGGGAATCACAGGTCTTAACGGCGAATTATTGTCTAAATTAAGGTGCGTTCGACGAAGCCTGGTTCGGCTCAGGAGGATAGATGCGTGCCATCTTTACCGCCCGATCCTGAGTTTGCACGATTTCCACCGGCACATCGCCCAGCTTGATGCTCACTCCAGCCTCGGGAATATCCTCGAATTGTTCCAGCAACAGGCCGTTCAGCGTTTTCGGGCCATCCAGCGGCAAAGACAACCCCAGCTTGCGGTTCAGATGACGCAACAATACCGTACCTTCGGCCAGCCAGCTGCCATCCTCCTCGCGCCGCAGGTAGCCCATGCCCGAGGGCGCCTGCGTGGTGAACTCGCCGACCATCTCTTCCAGCAGATCTTCCAGCGTCACCAGGCCTTGNAGTTCACCGTATTCATCGACCACCAGCGCCAGCCGCCGGCGACCNCCCTGGAAATTGCGCAACTGGGTGAACAGGGGCGTGCCCGCCGGAACGAAATACGGATCTTCGAGGTTTTCTTTCAATATTTCCGGATTCAGTTCCTCGCCGGTCAGCGCGTAGAGCACCCGGCGCACATGCAGCACGCCGAGCAGGTTGTCGGGGGACCCTTGCTGCACCACCAGCCGGGTGTGGTGGCTGGTGGAAATCTGCTGGCGCAGCCGTTCGGGGTCATCTTCGATATCAATCGCCTCGATCTGGTTGCGCGGGGTCATGACGTCGTCCACCGTGATGTCTTCCAGCTCCAGAAGATTCACCAGAATCCGGTGGTGTTCACGCGGCAGCCGTCCCGACGATTCCAGCACGATGGTGCGCAGTTCTGCCAGCCCCAGGCTGTTGCCCTGCCCCGGCTCGGGTTGCCTGATCCGCAATAGCCGCAGGATGCCCTGCACAAACAGGTTCACGAACCATACCACCGGATATACCAGCTTCAGCAGTGGCGTAAGCAACAGCGTCGCCGGGTAGGCGACACGCTCAGGAAAGGAGGCGCCCACTACCTTGGGCGTCACTTCACTGAACACCAGAATCAGGAAAGTGAGCAACAGCGTCGCNACGAACAGCACGATTTCGCCGTCGCCAAACAGGCGAATGGCCAGCACGGCGGACAAGGTTCCGGAGGCGGAATTGACCAGATTGTTGCCGAGCAGAATCACGCCCAGCAGCTTGTCGGTCTTATCCAGCAGCGCCTGCGCCCGCATCGCCCCTCGCACGCCGGATTCCGCGGCATGGCGCAGGCGATAGCGGTTGATCGCCATCATCGCCGTCTCGGACGCGGAAAAAAACGCTGAGGTCAGCAGCAAAACGGCAAGCACGGCAAAAAGCGTGCTGGTGCTAATACTATCCAATCAAAATCGCCTCAACGCCGCAGCACCACTTCCAGCACGAACTGGGTGCCCAGATAGGCCAGCAGCAACAGGATGAAACCGGTGATCGTCCAGTACAGCGCCGTGCGCCCGCGCCAGCCGCGGTAATGCCGCCCCAGCAGCAAACCGCCAAAAACCAGCCAGGACAGGATGGCAAACACGATCTTGTGCGTAAACTGCAAAGCCCGCCCGAAGAGTTCCTCTGAAAAGAACACCCCGCTGAACACCGCCAGCGTCAGCAGTGCAAAACCGATACCGATGGTTCTGAACAGCATCGCCTCCAGGGTCAGCAGCGGTGGNGCGCCGTCCTGCATGAATGCGCCACGATGCAGCTGCTTTTCAAGCATGGTCATCAACACNGCGTGCAAGGCCGCGACCGCGAGCAGGCCATAGGCGAGAAATGCCACCACCAGGTGCGCACGCAGGGCCAGCGCCTGCGAATTGGGAATGGCATGCGTGGCGGTGAACACCGCCATCCCCAGCACGGAAATGGCCGCCAGCCCGCTCACCCACGACTGCAGGCGCGCCAGCGGAGCGCCCTGGCTGGAAATCCAGTAAACCAGTGCGGTCAGCCAGAAAATGGTCGACAGGGAATTGCCGAACCCCAGCCGGATATCGCCCTGTCCCAGCACCGAGTGAAAAATCAGCGTGCCATGCAACAGCAGGGCCAGTGGCAGCAATACGCGCACCGAAACGGCATGCGGCGTCCGCAGCAAGCGCCAGGCAACCCAGCCATACAGCGCACTTACACACAAAGTAACCAGCAAGAGTGAAGACATTCGTTAAAATGGTAATTTGATTCAGTCAGCCTCATTATCCATGCCGCCCTTGGCGGCAACAAGGAAGCCATGTTAGAAAATCTTAGCGGGCGCCTCGCCGGTGTCGTCAAGTCCCTACGCGGTCAGGCACGTATCACTGAAGCCAACGTGCAAGACACCTTGCGCCAGGTGCGTCTCGCCCTGCTCGAAGCCGACGTCGCCCTGCCGGTGGTCAAGGACTTCATCGAAGCCGTCAAGACGCGCGCACTGGGTCAGGAAGTGCTCACCAGCCTGTCGCCGGGTCAGGCGCTGATCGGCGTCGTCCACGAAGAACTGACCCGCCTGATGGGCGGCGAAAACGCAGAGTTGAACCTGGCCGCTACGCCACCCGCCGTCATCTTGATGGCCGGCCTGCAGGGTTCAGGCAAAACCACCACCAGCGGCAAGCTCGCGCTGTTGCTGAAAACGCGCAAGAAAAAGGTCCTGCTCGCCTCGGCCGACGTCTACCGCCCGGCCGCCATCGACCAGCTCCGGCAACTGGCCAAGCAACTCGACGTCAGCTTTTTCGAGGCGGGCGATGAGCGCGAACCGCTGAAAATCGCGCAGGCCGCGCAGGATCATGCGAGCAAGCAGTTCTTTGACGTGCTGATCGTCGATACCGCCGGCCGGCTGGCGATCGACGAGGCGATGATGGCCGAGATCAAGGCGCTGCACGCGGCGGTCAAGCCGGTCGAAACCCTGTTTGTCGTCGATGCGATGCAGGGCCAGGACGCAATCAATGTCGCCAAGGCCTTCAACGAAGCGCTGCCGCTCACCGGCGTGGTACTGACCAAGCTCGACGGCGATGCACGCGGCGGCGCTGCGCTGTCGGTGCGCCACATCACCGGCAAGCCCCTCAAGTTCATAGGCGTCGGCGAAAAGCCCACTGGCCTGGAAGCCTTTCACCCCGAGCGCATGGCGCAGCGCATTCTCGGCATGGGTGACGTGCTGTCCCTGATCGAGCAGGCACAAGGCTCGGTCGACCTCGCCGAAGCCAGGAAATTGGCCGACAAGGTCAAGAAAGGCAAGGATTTCGACCTCGAAGACTTCAAGGCGCAAATCCAGCAGATGCGCAAAATGGGCGGGCTGTCCGCACTGATGGACAAACTGCCCGGTGCCGGGCAAATGCCGATACCGGCGGGCGCCGACGAGAAAAGCGTCAACCGGGTGGAGGGCATCATCAACAGCATGACCCCGCTTGAACGCCGCAAACCCGAGATCATCAAGGCCTCGCGCAAGCGCCGCATCGCCGCGGGCGCAGGGGTGCAGGTCCAGGAAGTCAACAAGCTGCTGAACCAGTTCGAGCAGGCACAGAAGATGATGAAAATGATGGGAAAAGGCGGGCTCAGCAAAATGATGCGGGGCATGAAGGGCATGCTGCCCGGCGCGCGCTGACCGAACTTCTGGCAAACCGGAGGTTTTTGGGTATAATTCTTGGTTTTCTCCGTTTACCCGGTGGGTTGAATCATGGTCGTTATTCGTCTTTCGCGCGGCGGCGCCAAAAACCGTCCTTTCTACAACGTAGTGGTGGCCGATTCGCGCTGCCGCCGTGATGGCCGCTTTATCGAGCGGGTGGGCTTCTACAATCCGGTTGCTGCTGAAGGTGCCGAATCGATGCGTCTGGATCAGGACCGCATCAGCTACTGGACCAGCAACGGCGCGCAGTTGTCAGACACCGTTGCCCGTCTGGTCAAGCAGAGCAAGTCGGCTACCGCCTGATTAAAGCAACCGGCAAGTTGAGCCAGAGCGGCGACTGGGTCGTGATGGGACGCGTTGCCGCCCCATTCGGCATCAAGGGCTGGGTCAAGGTCCAGCCCTTCAGTGAAGACCCGGGTACGCTGATGGATTTTGAATCCTGGCGCATCGGCCGTGGTGAGCAACAGGTTCATTTCACCGTCGAAGCCATCCAGGACCACAGTAACACCCTGGTCGCCAAGCTGGTGGGTATCGACGACCGCGACTCAGCCTATGCACTGCGCGGACAGGAAATTTCGGTGGCCCGCAGCGAGTTGCCGCCGCCCGAGGAAAACGAGTTTTACTGGTCGGACCTGATCGGACTGAAGGCCGTCAACCGCGAAGGCATCGAACTCGGACGGGTGGACAGTCTGCTGGAAACCGGCGCGCAGGACGTGCTGGTGGTCAAGGGCAAGCGCGAACACCTGATTCCGTTTGTCTCGGCCTATGTCGGAAAAGTGGATCTGGCAGCCGGGCAGATCGAGGTGGACTGGGGCGAAGATTACTAAAGGAGGCGTGTGTGCGGTTTGATGCCATCACGCTCTTCCCCGAGATGTTCGATGCCGTACTGGATTACGGCATCACCCGGCGGGCGATGGATCGCGGGCTGTATCGGTTCAAGGCATGGAACCCGCGCGATTTCACCGACGATCTGCACCGCACGGTGGACGATCGACCCTATGGCGGCGGCCCCGGGATGCTGATGCTGGCAGAACCTCTGGATAGAACGCTGAGTGCGATCCAGCAGGACTTGGCGAGCGAGGATATGACGCCGTGGGTGGTGCATTTCTCGCCACGGGGCCGCCCGCTGACGCACCAGCGGGTGATGGAATTAAAGAACAAGCCCGCACTGGTTTTGCTGTGCGGACGCTATGAAGGCATCGACGAGCGGCTGCTGCAACGCCGCGTCGACGAGGAACTCTCGCTCGGCGACTTCGTGCTGTCGGGTGGCGAGTTACCGGCGTTGGCGTTGATGGACGCCCTCATCCGGCAACTACCGGGCGCGTTGAACGATGCCGAATCGGCAACGCAGGATTCGTTCACCAACGGCCTGCTTGATTGTCCGCACTACACCCGGCCCGAGGTCTGGCAGGGCATGGCGGTGCCGGAAGTATTGAAAAGCGGCAACCATGCGGCAATCGCCAAGTGGCGGCACGAAGAAAGTTTGCGGCTCACTGCCGCGTTGCGGCCTGACCTGTTGCGTCGGTCACAACAGAAACCGGATTGATCCTGCTGGCTTGATATCAGCACGGCAGGCAATAAGCGGCCCCGGTCGGGGCCAATGTGAAACGGCGTGACGTCCACCCGCACGGGTGCACCTCTCCCGCCAGATGGTAAGGAAACATCATGAACATTATCGAGCAACTCGAACAGGAAGAAATCGCCCGCTTGGGCAAAACCCTCCCCGCATTCGCCCCCGGCGACACCGTCGTCGTTCAGGTGAAGGTCAAGGAAGGCAACCGCGAGCGTCTGCAGGCTTACGAAGGCGTGGTCATCGCCAAGCGCAACCGCGGCCTCAACTCCGCTTTCACCGTGCGCAAAATCTCCGCCGGCGAAGGTGTCGAGCGCACCTTCCAGACTTACTCGCCGCTGGTCGCCAGTGTCGAAGTCAAGCGTCGCGGCGATGTCCGCCGCGCCAAGTTGTACTTCCTGCGAGAGCGTTCCGGCAAATCCGCCCGCATCAAGGAAAAACTGCCTGCCCGCAAGGCAGCAGCCAAAGCTGCCGAATAAGCGGTCTTCCTGCTGCAACGCAAAACGCCCGCTTCGTGCGGGCGTTTTTAATTGTGTCGGCAACCCTCACGCCCCCACTCGGGCACGCCTTGCATTGCAGTTCTGCGCCTCAGCTAGAATGCCTGCATGCTGACTTACGACGCTATTCTTCCTGCCCCAATGTGCGCCCTTGGTGCCTGCTTCACCGGCGACGCGCTGACGCGGCTGGATTTTTTGCCTGTGAACGCCCCTGCTTCAACACAACTGGATGCGCGGACACGCCATCTGACTCGCGAACTGGATGCCTACTGGCACGACCCCGCGCATACGTTCGATGTCCTCTTCGTGCCATCCGGCACGCCGTTCCAGCTGCGGGTGTGGCACGCGCTGATGGTTATTCCGGCCGGATGCCCGACAACGTATGGTGTGCTGGCGAGACAACTCGGCACCGCGGCACGCGCGGTGGGCCAGGCATGCGGCTCCAATCCTTTGCCGATTCTCATCCCCTGCCATCGCGTGGTGGCCGCACACGGGCTGGGGGGCTTCATGCATACTTCATCGGGTGAGCCGCTAGATGTGAAAACCTGGCTGCTGGCGCATGAACGAAGCACTGATTGACCGGTTCTGCGATCACCTGTGGCTGGAAGACGGGCTGGCAAACCTTACCCTGGCGGCGTACCGGCGGGATCTGAATGCCTTTGCCACCTGGCTGAAAAAGGAACGCCAGCAGGATCTGGGGGCTGCCGCATCGGGCGACGTCGAGGCTTATCTGGCGTGGCGTTTCGCCCATCATGCCCAGCCGCGTAGCGCGGCACGCTACACCTCCGCCTTGAAACGTTTTTACCGCTATCTGCTGCGCGAAAACCTGATTGCCAGCGACCCCACGCTCAATCTCGACAGCCCCAAGCTGCCACGCGCGTTGCCCAAGACACTGACCGAGGCCGATGTGGAACACCTGCTCGACAGTGCCGATTCCGGCACTCCACTTGGCCTACGCGACCGTGCGATGCTGGAAACGCTGTACGCCACCGGCTTGCGGGTATCGGAACTGGTGGGGCTGAAGCTGACCGCGGTCAATCTCAACGACGGCGTGCTGCGCGTCACCGGCAAGGGCAACAAGGACCGACTGGTGCCGCTGGGCGAGGAATCGGTGCAATGGCTCAAGCGCTACATGACCGATGCGCGCCCGCTGCTGCTGGAAAAAAACCTCTCCGATGCGGTGTTCGTGACCGCGCGCGGCGACGGCATGACGCGGCAGGCNTTCTGGTANCTCATCAAGCGGCGCGCCCTGGCCGCCGGCATCACGCGCCCGCTGTCACCGCACACGCTGCGCCATGCCTTTGCTACCCACCTGCTGAACCATGGCGCGGACCTGCGCGTGGTGCAGATGCTGCTCGGGCACAGTGACATTTCAACCACGCAAATCTACACCCATGTGGCGCGCGAACGACTGAAGCAACTCCACGCGCAGCACCATCCACGTGGATAGGCCCCACACCGGGCGACGATCTAGGGCATCCTGATTCGTTCCATCAGATAACAGAGGCAGTCCTGCCGAATCACCCGTTCGTCGCGTGTGAGCATGGCTGGCATCAGGGGCTGTTTGAGCGTGATCAGGTTCTGCCGGTAATCGAACAAGCGGACGCCAATGTCCTCGCCATTTTCGTCCAGGGTCTGCAGCCTGGCTGAACTGCCCTGTCGCACCCTTCCCCAGCGGTCGCCGTGTTCCAGCTCGCGGAAATTGAAATGATCCAGCTCGGGCACAAAGTCGATGTCGACATCCGGCGCATCGAAGCCGAAGCTGGCCTGCTCGGGCACCTTGACCGTGGCCACGGTATGAAACAGGTCGACATCGTGCGGCGCGACCGGATGCGCCGGGAATTCTGACAGATGCAGGCAGGCTTCGATGAACGCGGCGGCATGCTCGACGCTGCCGGGCATGCCCGGCTTGCCGCACTCCACCGTGACCGACGGGCACAAGTCGGCAAAGGCGGCCGACTGCACGCCGCGCGGCCGGATGAAATACACCACGATGCGGGAAAACAGCAGGGCCAGATGCANAAATTCGTGATCCAGCCTGTTNACGCAGGCGTAATGCGGATTAAGGCCGGTGTTGTTATGGATGTCGATGCTGGCGAACACCCCGCGCGCGCGCATCGTATCGACCACCTGCTGCATCATCGCTGATTCGGCCGGGTGCGCTTCCTCGCTGCCCGGCCACACCCGGTTGTAATCCGGCTGGCCGTCGAGCCGGCGCTGTCCCGAGCGCGCCGCCGCGACATTGCCGATGAATAGCGACAACGCACGCGGCAACCCGGATTCTGCGTATTTCCTCAACACCGATTGCGCCGCCAGCCAGCCGGTGTCCTCGTTGCCGTGCAGCAACACCGAGACGAACAGCGGTGGTGTGCGCCGGCCCGGCAGATGGATCAGCGTCGGCCCTGGAAGCACCTCGCTCAGCCGGGCAGCGTGCAGGTCCAGCAGGCCGGAAGGCAAGGCATCATATTGCGTCAACATTACAGGCTCCACTCATGCACCGGCGCGCCGGCGCGCTGATTATCGAGGTAGTCATCCATCATGCGGTGCACATCGCCGTCCAGCCGATCGAACCGGCGCAACTGCCAGTCGGCCCCGGTCTGGCCGCTGCGCACCCGGGCTTCGATCACCCCCAGATAATGCTCGATCTCCGCCTCCGGCAGGCCGAAATCACACAGTCCCTGGCGCGCCAGCGGCAATCCGACCTGGAGGATAAATTCGCGTACGGGATATCGCTGGCCGTCCAGCCAGGTCAGCTCGGCCTGGAGTCCATACCGGGCAGCGGCATAGAAATTGGCGCGCGCAACGGCAAAGGGCAGATCAGCCTCGGCGGCGCGAGGGCGCCGCGCCAGCGCATGCACCAAACCAAAATTCAGTGCGGCATTGGCGACCATATCGAGCGCCGTCGGACCGCTCGGCAGGACCCGCTGTTCCAGCCTTACATGTGCCTGACCTGCAACGTCGAAACCGATCAGCGGCCGTACCCAGCGCCAGATCGCGCCGTTATGCAGGCGCAGATGCGGGTAGCGCGCCGGCGATTCGGTCTGCGGCATGGGCAGCAGCACCGGATAATGCTCGAGATTTTCCTCGAACAGTTCCAGCAGGTTGCTCACCACATAATCGCGCCCGAAGGTTACCCGGCGCAACGTGGCTTCCGCCAGTCCGGTGTAGCCGCCCAATTCCACCGACTGCTCGAACAGCGGCACGCGCGTTTCCTGCCACAGTCGCCGGCCGAACAGCAGCGGCGAATTGACTGCCGCCGCCAGCAGTGGCGCGCAGCTGATCAGGGATGCGTTGTAGTAGCGTCCCGCCAGATCGAACGGTACCTGCAGATGCAGCTGGAACGAGGTCGTGGCGGCTTCCAGCATCACGTCGCGTCGACTCAGGTGCAGCTGATCCACGCCTTCGATATCGATCCGAATGGGCGCACCGCCGCGCTGCTGCAACACCTGCGCATTGAGCACATCGAAACGGTTCATCGCAGACATGTTGGCAAGGCACAGATCCTCGTCACGAATGGTCGGCAGGATGCCGATCATCGCCAGCACCGTGTCCATGCCGTGCGCCACCTGCTGGCAGTTGTCCCAGGTGGTCAGCAGGGATTCCTCCATGGCTGCCAGCACACCCGCGCCCACCTCCAGCGGCGGCGCGTTCAACTCGACGTTGAAACGCGACAGTTCGGGCACCACCAGCGGACTGTTCAGCGCAAGCAGATAGGCTTCATTCACCGGATTGGGCAGCCCGGCATGATCGAGCAGCCAGGCTTCGAGTTCAAACCCCGCGACGTAGCGGGTATCAGGAAATCCGCCAGACTTTGCGAATGACCGCAATTCAACGGTTTCATCCGCCAACTTGCCCGCGAACTGCTGAAAGTCGGATTCAGAAAAGCGGGTGCGCTTGATCTCCTGGCCCATATCCGGATGCGTCAGGCTGGTTCGCTGGCCTGCTCGTTCTTGTGATACGTCACATAGACATAGACTGGAATGGACAAATCACCCAGGTGTTTCTCGATCAGCGAGCGCACCTCGTCCCAGTTCATGCCCCCTACGCCGGTGGCCAGACGTGGCAAAGCCAGGCTTGTCACACCTTCTGCCTCGACCCACTTACGTAGCGTTTTCAGTGCATGATTGAGGTTCTCGGCCGTCGCGCGCCCAGGCTTCGCACCATGATCATAGGCCGCGTCCTGGGTGAACAGCGATGCCACCCGCCTGCCTTCTGCGCTTGCCCATGCCCACAGTTCACCCGCCTTGGGATGGGTAGTCTGGCAGTAATGGCGAAAATCCTTGTACATCGCGGGCCAGTTTTCACGCAAGGCAAGCGCCAGCCCCTGGTTGTATCCGTCGTTCGGCGCAACACCATGCGCAATGGCGTGTGCCTGGGACAAAAGAATATCGCCGCTTACTTCATGCAACATAGTCATCCTTCCTGGAAGTTTAAGNTTAATAATACCCGCTTATCNTTTTATAGGCCAGACATAGGCGCAANAGCACGGCAAACACGCTGATTTACACCCGCGTGCTGCGCTTGGCGAGGTAAAACCACTCCTGTCCCGGCAGCGCGTTGGGATTGGGGAAAACGATGTAACCGTCACGGTCAGCCACGACCGGTGTACCGTCCTGACGTGTGCCGATGGCTTCGCCCACTCGCACGTGATCGAAGCTTGCCCAGTCACGAACAAAGCGATCGCCAGCGTGGTTGCGGTCGGTGACCTGATAGAGGCGCAGGGCCTCGGTATCGGTCACGGCCGATGGCGCTGGTTTGGATGTCAGCCNCAAATGGGCCAGCGCATGGTGAATGGCCCGATAGGCCACGCCCGGAGCGGCAGGATCGTCATGCTGGCCACATTCCAGCGTGAGCGCGATACCACCCTGCGCACGCATGAATTCGGTGGTGCCCACGCCATAATGCACATCGGCGTCGCGCGCCGGCGCGCCCGCTGCCAGGCGACGCGCAACGCCCGCAGCATAGGTGTCGAGCCAGCCATCAACGAAGCGATGCACGCCCAGGCATTGCGCCAGTGCAGTTTCCTCGGCGGCACGCGCAAAAGGCTCCAGNGATCCGCTGTTGTCTTCCGGACCCAGCATGACGAAGGGCTCACCAGCTGTGTGAAACGAGTGCAGGTCAAGCAGCGCGTCGTGCTGCGCGAGCAGCGGGCACAGCCAGTTGGCGATGCGGTCTTCAAATTCGACCGGGGTCTGGGTGGGGAAGAGATTGCGGTTGAGGTTGCGATCACCCATGCGCTGATGGCGTGCGTAGGCCAGAGGGTTGGTGACCGGAACGAAGGTGACCGACCCGGCATGGATGCCCAGTTGCGCGGTTTCGATCTCGCCGATCACGCGACGAATAGCCTGCGTACCGCAGACTTCGTTTCCATGCACTGCTCCCAGTACGATCAGACGCGCGCCGGGCACAAGAGCGCTGAACGACACCGATTGGAAAACCAGCGATTCGGATTCACTCATGCGCCCAAGGCCTTGAAGAACAAAGACACACTCGACACCAGCAACAAAACGCCGACCAGCCGGGTCATTTGAGGGTGGGTGAGGCCGAGATGCATGCGCCCCCCCAGGTACAGCGCCCCCAGCATCAGGGGCAACGCGGCAATATACGCGATCCATACCTTTGCGGTCATGAGCAGCCCGGCGAACAGAAAACTGACAATGCGCGCCAGGCCCTCGGTGAAGAATAGCGCTGACAGGGTTGCGCGCAGATCGCTCTTATTGTGGATGCGGTGGGTCAGATAAATCACATAGGGCGGCCCGCCGGTTCCAAACAATGCCCCCACTGTGCCGCCGGTGATCGCAGCCGGCACTGCCCAGGCACGTGATGCCGGTTTGTCGCCATGAATATCGAGCATGCTGCGCACTGCAAAAATGAGGACAAATCCGGCCAGTGCGATCAGCATGGGACCGGATGGCAGATTGACCAGCAGGCTGGTGCCCAGAACAACGCCCACGATGCCGATTGGTATCAGAACCCCGACCTCGCCCCATTGCACGCGCTTGAAATTGAAGCCGCCGATCATGATCGACGCTGTGAAATCCAGCAGCAGAATCAGCGGCACGACAAATTGCAGCGGCAGAAACAGCGCCAGCAAAGGCACCGAAATCAGTCCCGAGCCAAATCCGGTGACGCCGCGAATGAAATAGGCCACCAGCAGGATGGCCGCCAAGCCTGCAATATTTCCGGCGGCGATCTGCTCAACGCTCACACAGACTTGCCCCGTTCGATGGTAATGCCCAGTTCCTTGATGCCTGGCACGATAGCGAACTTGGTCACCGACACTTTCACCCATGGCGCGCCGAATTCGTCGCGCACGATGGCGGCCACATGTTCAGCGACGGACTCGACCAGGGTGATCGGCTGCGGTGCGTTGTGGAGGTATTCCTTCACCCGCTTGGCCACCGCACCATAGTCGATGGTGTCGGCCACATTGTCTGTGCCGCCGGCCCTGCTGTCCGGCAACCCGATTTCGAGATCGAGCCGTACCGGCTGGGGCACTTTGCGTTCCCACTCGTATATGCCGATAATCAGTTCGAGACGGAAGTCCCGCAAAAATAGAATATCCATCAAGTTGCCTGAAAAGCCGGGCCCATCCAAAACCTGACATTTTACTGACTTATGTACTCGCTGTTATTTATTGCTGCCGCCTATCTGCTCGGTTCGCTGTCATTTGCCGTCATCGTCAGTCGCGCCATGCACCTGCCCGATCCGCGCAGCTTCGGATCGGGCAATCCTGGCGCAACCAACGTGCTGCGCACCGGACGCAAGGCCGCTGCCGCACTGACGCTGCTCGGCGACGCGCTCAAGGGCTGGGTGGCAGTGGTACTGGCGCGCCTGCTAGCCCCGCCATTCGGCCTGTCCGATGACCTTGTGCTGATGTGCGCGCTGGCGGTGTTCATCGGCCATCTGTTCCCGGTGTTTTTCGGTTTCAAGGGCGGCAAAGGCGTGGCCACCGCGCTCGGGGTGCTGGTAGGTCTAAACCCCTGGATCGGTCTGGCATGCCTGGCAACCTGGCTATTCATGGCCGGGGTGTTCCGCATTTCCTCCCTCGCTGCCCTGACCACTGCCGTACTCGCTCCGGTCTACACGGGGCTGCTGATGGGCTGGGGCGACACTGCGATGGCCGTGCTGGTGATCACGCTGCTGCTGGTCTATCGTCACAGGAGCAACCTCATCAAACTGGTGACCGGCCAGGAAGCGCGCATCGGCGGCCGTTCCTGACCTGACATTCCGAATATGGCCTTCTTCGACAAAACCATCGAACACGCGAAAGACAGTCTCGCCGAGGTATCGCGCGAGGCCATCGACCACGCAGGCGAACGTCTGGCGGATGTGGTGAAGGTCGGCGTCTCGCAGGCTGGCACCGAACTGAAGGATGTCATCTGGCAAGCCAGCCAGGAAATCGACACCAAGCTCGACAAGATTTCCGACGAATTGCACGCGCAGCGCCAATTCACCAAGGACGATGTGCGCGAGCTGGTCGATTACGCCGGAGAAAGACTCGGCACGCTGATGGACGAGCGCATCGTCCACGCCAAATCGGAAATCTCGTCGCTGGTGCAGGAAAAGGTCGAATACTTCAAACGCGAGATCGACGGCTTTTTCATCGAGCGGCAACGCGACCTTGCACGCGAGCGGCGGCGGCTGTTCATCAACGTCGCCATCGCGATTCTGGCATCGGTGTCGCTGGGCTTTGTGTCCTGGCTGTACCACCAGTATCTCGGCGGCGGTCTCGATGTGTTCGCCATCTTCCGCATCGTGTTTGCCTCGCTGATGGGCGGGTATGCGTCCTACCTCGCGGTCAAGCTGCTGCACCGCTGGCTGTCGATGTCGGAACACAAGAAGGACACGCTGTTTCTGGTCAGCCGCTACTGGGGCGTGCTGCGCCCGGAAAGTATTTTCGGCACCCTGATTCTGGTATGCCTGATGGCGGTGATGGTGGGATTTTTACTGTTTCCCGATCAGATCGCACAACTCACCGGCAGCGAAAAATGGCTCAAGGCCTTGCGCGAAGCCTATCCCATGTTTCGGCACTGAATCGCCTGCGCGCTTATCCGCCGCCTAGACAGCATCGAGCGCCGCCAGATCCCAGCGCGGCTTGACTGCAAACGCCAGATCCGGCTGCGCCGGTGTCGCATCCAGCTGCGACGCCAACCGCTGCGCTCCGGCATAGGCGATCATCGCACCGTTATCGGTGCAGAATTCCAGACGCGGATAAAACACGCTGATTCCGCATTGGGCCGCCTCGCTGGAAAGCCGATCGCGCAAATGGGTGTTAGCGCCCACTCCGCCGGCCACAACCAGCCGCGTTGCGCCATTGTGCTTGCAGGCCGCCAGACTCTTGCGTACCAGCACCTCCACCGCCGCCGCCTGAAATGCCGCGGCAATGTCTGCGGCCTGTTCCAGGCCGACCTTGCGCACCAGCGTCAATACTGCCGTCTTGAGGCCGCTGAAGCTGAAATCGAAGTCGCCTGAATTCAACATCGGGCGCGGCAGACTAAAGCGCTGGGCGTCGCCCGCTGCTGCCAGCTTCGACAGGGCCGGCCCCCCCGGATAACCCAGCCCCAGCAACTGGGCAGTCTTGTCGAAAGCCTCGCCCGCTGCGTCGTCCAGCGTCTCACCCAGGAGGGTGTAACGCCCCACCCCCGAAACCAGCATCAGCTGGGTGTGTCCGCCCGACACCAGCAACGCGACGAACGGAAATGCAGGGGGCGTATCGGAAATCAGCGGCGACAGCATGTGGCCTTCGAGATGATGCACGCCGACTGCGGGAATATTGAGCGCGAAAGCCAGCGCACGCGCCATGCCTGCACCGACCAGCAAGGCACCCGCCAAGCCGGGACCCTCAGTGTAGGCAACGCCATCGAGATCGGCCAGTGTGCACCCACTCTCGCTCAAGACCTTTCGTGTCAGTGGCAATACCCGCCGGATATGGTCGCGCGAGGCCAGTTCCGGCACCACGCCGCCATATTCGTTATGCATGACAATCTGCGAATGCAGCGCGTGCGCCAGCAGACCGCGCGCGCCGTCATACAGGGCGACACCCGTTTCGTCGCAAGAGGACTCGACACCAAGCACCAGCATTATCCGAGAATCAATATCAGGACACCTCGCATCATAACGCGGGGCTTGTCATGGTTCGCTGGAGAGGGAACGGTACTCAGGGTGCGCCTGGAGGAGGAGGCGCATCGTTACGCACATTGCCCATGCCGGGGAGCAGGCTGGGGGCGGGCGGAGGCGCTGTCGGCAAATGGGCGATGATGCAGTCAATGGCCTGGTTGGTTTCCTGAGTGGAATCGCTGAAGGAAGTCACAAATTGGCGATATCCCGCTGGATCGATCTTGCCGTAGTAAAGCTTGGTGGTGATATCGAGGAAAGATGCGTTGTTGTTTTCCAGAGTGGAAATTTCGAAGCCACCGATGCGCTGCGGGCAGGCATTCTCGATGGTATCGAAAAAAACATCGGAATCCGACTGATCGTTCCATGCGCCGGGCGCACACCCGCTGAGCAAAGCGACAAGAGCCATCGCAATGATGGGAGATGGGCGAAATGCTGGGAGCATGGGGTTGTTCATTGAATATGCCCCTGGGGGGGATTGGAACAGACAACGCCTATCATAGCGAAACATTGGATTCACCGTTTATTTTCCGGAAGGTTCCTTCAAATTACGGCATTAGCAATGCCGGCCACGGTTCCGTAGTTTGCATGCCTGATGACAAGACGAGTGTATTTGGCCCGACAAGTCATTAGGCTCGACCCACCGCATCCAAACGCACGCCCAGCATTCACGACATACCAGACAAAGCGATGTCCCGAGTACAGGTCTCCTAACAAAACAGCCGAACAACTTCATGGAAGGCAAGTAGCGCTTTGATTTTGTTAAATTTGGCCTGATTTAATCCTGTGCCAACAGTGTTACGGACCCGGGCCCACTTGAGCAATTTACCGTCCTATCCGACGCAGGATTGGCCTTGGCATGAATGGGGCTGGAAAAATACTTGCAGGCTTGCTATCATCCTCGTTTTTCCCGTTTCCCCGGAAGCCATCTTCAAAATGCCTCACGTCAAAGTCAAAGAAAACGAGCCGTTCGATGTCGCCCTGCGCCGCTTCAAGCGTTCCATCGAGAAAGTCGGCCTCCTGACCGAACTGCGCGCCCGCGAGTTCTACGAGAAGCCCACCGCCGAGCGCAAGCGCAAGCTTGCCGCTGCGGTCAAGCGCCAGAGCAAGCGCCTGCGCGGCCAGCAACTCCCTCCCAAAATGTACTGATTCTGCCGTTCGGCAGAATCTCCACTCCCATGTCGCTCAAGCTCCGCATCACTGACGACATGAAGGCGGCGATGCGCGCCAAGGAAGCTGCACGCCTCGGTACGATTCGCCTGCTGCTGGCTGCGATCAAGCAGAAAGAAGTCGACGAGCGTATCGAGCTGGACGACGCCGCGGTCAGCAGCATCGTCGAAAAACTCATCAAACAGCGCAAGGATTCGATCAGCCAGTTTCAGGCTGCCGGTCGGGACGATCTGGTGGCCGCCGAGCAGGCCGAACTCGTCGTGTTGCAGGCCTATCTGCCCGAGCAACTCTCCGCCACCGAAGTCGAAGCTGCCGTCGCGGCCGCAATCGCGGAGTCTGGCGCATCCAGCGCCAGGGACATGGGCAAGGTCATGGGGCTGCTGAAGCCCCGCCTCGCCGGTCGTGCCGACATGGGGCAGGTTTCCGCACTGATCAAAGCCCGCCTGGCGGGCTGATTCGCGCCACCTGCCCGGCAACCTTGCCCGGGTTTATCATGCCGAAACCATGATCCCGCGTGATTTCATCGACACCCTGCTCGCCCGCGTCGACATCGTCGACGTCATCGACCGCCGCGTACCGCTGAAAAAAGCCGGGCAAAACTACCAGGCCTGTTGTCCCTTCCACAGCGAAAAAACCCCTTCCTTCACGGTCAGTCCGACCAAGCAGTTCTATCACTGCTTCGGCTGCGGCGCGCACGGCACCGCACTCGGTTTCCTGATGGAATACGAGCACATGAGCTTTCCCGACGCGGTGGCCGCGCTGGCGCAGGATGCCGGCCTGCCGATACCGGAATCGGCGCAGGAGCCCGATCGACCCAAACCGCCGCCGGCACTGTGGGATGCACTGGAACAGGCCGCACAGTTCTACAAGCAGCAACTCAAGCAAAGCTCCCGCGCAATCGACTACTTGAAGCGGCGTGGGCTGACCGGCGCCATCGCCGCTCGCTACGGCATCGGCTACGCGCCGGATGGATGGTCGCCACTGAAGCAGGTCTTTCCCGACTATACTGCCGACGCCCTTGCCGCCTCCGGCCTCGTCATCGACGGCGACAATCGACGCTACGACCGTTTCCGCGACCGCATCATGTTCCCCATCCGCAACGTCAAGGGGCAGATCGTCGGCTTCGGGGGCCGGGTGCTGGATCAGGGCGAACCGAAATACCTCAATTCGCCGGAAACTCCGCTGTTCCACAAGGGCTCCGAAATCTACGGCCTGTTCGAGGCACGCGCCGCGATCAAGGCCGCCGGCCGCGCCATCGTGGTCGAAGGCTACATGGACGTGGTGGCGCTGGCGCAGCATGGAGTGGAGTTTGCTGTCGCCACGTTGGGAACTGCCACCACACCGATTCATGCACGTACGCTGCTGCGCCACACTGACCGACTGATATATGCCTTCGACGGGGACAATGCCGGACGCAAGGCAGCCTGGCGCGCGCTGGAAAATTCACTGGAAGCCCTGCAGGATGGCAAGGAAGTCAGCTTCCTGTTTCTGCCTGAGGGAGAAGATCCTGACAGCTATATTCGCACCCACGGACGGGATGCTTTCTTGCACCTGCTGGACACCGATACCTTGCCGCTCTCGGCTTTCCTGGTGCGCCAACTGGCGCGTGACCGCAGGCTCGATACCCAGGAAGGCCGCGCCGCGCTGATCAAGGACGCCAAACCGTTACTGGAAAAAATTGCCGCGCCGCTGCTGGCCAGGCTGATCCAGCGGCATATTGCCGAACTTGCGCATTTACAAGCCGACGAACTTAGTCAAATGGGGGTCAATCCTGTCGCCGCCCGGCGTGTGCCGCCGCGCTCACAGCGGCGCCCGGCGCCGTCCCGTCTGCGCAGCCTGGCCCGCACGCTGCTGATGAACCCGCAGCGCATCGCCGAAGTGGACCGCTGCTGGCTAGACCAGAACGACCCGCTGAGCGACCGTATGGGCGAACTCATGACCTGGTTGCGTGACGTCGAACAACTTAGCCTGCCCGCCATGGCCGAAGCGGCACGCGGTAGCGAAATGGAAGCGCTGGTTGATGAACTGATGACGGATTTACTCGACAAAGACGACAGTTGGGACTGGAACGCGGAATTCGATGGTGCAGTCAAACAGTTGCGTAATGACTGGCGACGACGACGGCAGCAGGAATTGGCCCAGCGCCCGCTCGACAGCTTGAGTGCCAGCGAACGTCAGGAATTGACCGAATTGGCACGCTCTTAGCTTGCCAGAAACGTCGGGACAAAGCCCTGATTTACGGTATAATTGCCGGTTTTTGAACGATTTTTTCTGTCCGCGCGCGCTATGTGCGGCAGAACCTGAGCGGAGAAAGCCTGTGGCTGTACGTGGAAGAAAACCGGGTGGTAGTGCAAAAAAAACCGAAGCCCTGATCCCCCTGAAAGAGCTGACGCCGGTAGAGGCCGAAGCACGTCGCACCCAGCTGAAGAATCTCATCATCCTGGGCAAGGATCGGGGATTCCTGACCTACGCTGAAATCAACGATCACCTGCCTGACGAGGTGCTGGACGCTGACCAGATCGAAGGCGTGATCAGCATGCTCAACGACATGGGCATTCAGGTCTATGATGAAGCACCGGATGCAGAGACCCTGCTGATGCAGGAGTCAACGCCTGCCGCGACCGACGAAGACGTGGCGGCCGAAGCTGAACAGGCGCTGACCACGGTTGACTCCGAATTCGGTCGTACCACCGACCCGGTGCGCATGTACATGCGCGAAATGGGTTCAGTCGACCTGCTGACCCGCGAAGGTGAAATCGAAATCGCCAAGCGCATCGAGGAAGGCCTGCGCCACATGGTGCAGGCCATATCGTCGTGTCCGCTCACCATCCAGCAGATTCTTGACATGGCAACGCAGGTCGAGAACGATACGATGCGCATCGACGAGCTGATCGATGGCTTCGTAGAAGCGGAAGCCGAAGCAGCAGCCGACACGGACGAAACGGAAACCGAAACGGAAGACACCGAAGAGGATGACGAGGACGCCACCGCGGCGGCCGCAGCCGCCAACCTGGCGCAACTGAAGGCGGAAGCGCTGACGCAGTTCGATTTCATCCGCAAGGCTTACAAAAAAGCTCAGAACGCTCACGTCAAATACGGCCTTGCCAGCCCGCAGCACATGAAGACCCAGGCCGAAGTGACCGAACTGCTGATGGCGATCCGCTTCTCGGTGCGNCAGGTGGACAGCCTGTGCGAGCAAATCCGCAATGCGGTGGAAGAGGTGCGTTCACACGAGCGCAAGATCATGGAATTCTGCGTCGCACGTTCGGGCATGCCGCGCGCGCACTTCATCAAGACCTTCCCCGGCAACGAGACCAACATGGCATGGCTCGACAAGGAAATCGCCGCCAAGAAGGCGTATTGCTCGACGCTTGCCAAGGTGCAATATGAAGTCAAGGCTCACCAGGAAGCACTCATCGCGATGCAGGATCGCGTCGGCCTGCCGATCAAGAACCTGAAGGACATCAACAAGCACATGTCCACCGGCGAGGCCAAGGCGCGCCGCGCCAAGCGCGAGATGATCGAAGCCAACCTGCGTCTGGTGATCTCGATCGCCAAGAAGTACACCAACCGCGGCCTGCAGTTCCTCGATCTGATCCAGGAAGGCAACATCGGCCTGATGAAGGCGGTGGACAAGTTCGAATACCGCCGCGGCTACAAGTTTTCGACCTACGCGACCTGGTGGATTCGCCAGGCGATCACGCGCTCGATCGCCGACCAGGCGCGCACCATCCGCATCCCGGTGCACATGATCGAAACCATCAACAAGATGAACCGCATCAGTCGGCAGATCCTGCAGGAAACCGGCATCGAGCCCGATCCGGCGACGCTGGCGATCAAGATGGAAATGCCGGAAGACAAGATCCGCAAGATCATGAAAATCGCCAAGGAGCCGATCTCGATGGAGACGCCGATCGGCGACGACGAGGATTCGCATCTGGGTGATTTCATCGAGGATTCCAGCACGCTGTCGCCCGACGATTCCGCGATCTACGCCAACCTGCGCGACGCCACCCGCGAAGTGCTGGACAGCCTGACCTCGCGCGAAGCCAAGGTGTTGCGGATGCGTTTCGGCATCGAAATGAACACCGATCACACGCTGGAAGAAGTCGGCAAGCAGTTCGACGTGACGCGCGAACGGATTCGCCAGATCGAGGCGAAAGCCCTGCGCAAGCTGCGCCACCCGACCCGTTCCGAAAAGCTGAAAAGCTTCGTCGGCAGCGGCGAACAGTAAGCGCCCCCTCCCGCCCAATGGCGGGACGGTCATTCCATTCAAAATCAATAAGATCGCGAAGGCGAGCCGCAGACAGTGCATATAGCACGGCAAGGCAAAGCCGACAAAGAGATTGTTGATTTAGAAATGGAATAAAGTTTTCGGGTCTGTAGCTCAGCTGGTTAGAGCAGGGGACTCATAATCCCTTGGTCCACGGTTCAAGTCCGTGCAGACCCACCAATTTTCATTGATAATCCTCGCCAACAAAACAAAAAGGATCATTGATGGAAGGGGAAGCCAGAAAACCCGGCGAGCGCCGTTTGCAAATCCTGCAAACGCTGGCCGCCATGTTGCAGGATCCGCAGCCGGAGAAAATCACCACGGCAGCGCTGGCGGCACGCATCGGGGTGTCGGAAGCGGCGCTGTATCGGCATTTCTCCAGCAAGGCACAAATGTACGAAGGCCTGATCGAGTTCATCGAGCAAACGCTGTTCGGGCTGATTGCTCGCATCACTGCCGAGACCCCATCCCCGGCCGCACAGGTCGAGGCCATTCTCAGCATGCTCTTGAATTTTGCGGCGAAGAATCCCGGTATGACGCGGGTGCTGATCGGCGACGCGCTGGTGCACGAAAACGAGCGCCTGCAGAAACGCATCAATCAAATACACGACCGCATCGAATCGCAGTTGCGACAATGTCTGCGCCTGGGCGGAGACAAGCAGTCCGAATTCAGCGCGCCGCTGGCCAATCTGCTGCAATGCGTGGTGGTAGGACGCTGGCACCAATTTGCCAAGAGCGGATTTACCCGCGCTCCGGGCGGTGATATCGACTTGCTGCTATCGCGCCTGATCGATTTTCATCCTGCCTGAAGTGCGGCCTGCCCGCACACCGGGCAGACCGGATCACGCGGCACCTTCATCACCCGGGCGCCCGCCTGCAGGCCATCCCACAGCAAC
>JGI20214J51088_10000529_pt1 | contig 26572 bp, 26 predicted proteins | sample WetSurMetagenome_FD_51088 | JGI IMG/M metagenome (IMG submission 51088) | reverse complement strand
CTCAACCTCAACCTCAACCTCAACCTCAACCTCTACCTCAACCTCTACCTTAACCTACTTTCCCCTCTGTGCTCTGTACTCCGTGCCCTGTGCCCCGTGCCTTCCAACACTTGTTCTATCAGACAATTCTCCTGATAGTCCTAAGTTTGTGAGAATAACCATTGATCTCCGGTTTGAATATCCCCTGATGATCAATAGAATCAATCCTGACTCTTCCTGATGCATGAATAACCAGCCCTCTGGAAATCATCATTCCGACATGTATAATCCTTCTTCGTTCGTCATCAAAAAATACCAGATCACCAGGTTCTGCTTCATCTATGAAGTCAATATTTTTACCGGCATCAGCCTGCTTCCAGCTATCTCGTGGAATGGCAATACCATGTATTTTATACACAAGCTGGGTTAACCCTGAACAATCTATTCCGGATGGTATACGTCCTCCCCAGATGTATGGACTATTAATGAATTTCATGGCAGTATCTGTAAGAGAATCGGTAGTAGCAATATGATTGTTGCTGAACTCTTTATCGGTAGAGTACAGGTTTTTGCCAAGAACAAAGACCTTGTCTTCAAAATCGGGATTGTAAATCTCACACCCGGGTTCCAGGACCATCTTTGTTTTGTCATTCTTATAACAAAGTAGTGTTTTGTTAAGTACATGTCCGCAGGGAATTCCATCCTGGAGCGAGTGTTGCAGATGAGCCATATCAATCCATCCCATGTAATTATCAAAAACAGTTTCTATTTTCAACCAGGTTCCGGATTTTTCCAGGACAGAATACTTTTCGCCAAAAAGCACCTGGCTAAGCATCTCTGATTTATGAGAAGGACCGGATCTTAAGGGAACGAAGACATTCTCACATATATAGTTTTCCATGCAATCTTAATTTATTTCAAAATTAATAAATATCCTTGATTGTGAATTACGATTTTTCCAACCGTAAAGTTTCTTAAAGGTCTTTCACAAAGTAGCACAAAGGTAAACAAATGAATCTATTGTGATTCCCCTGTGTTGTTCCTGGTGAGTCTTTGTGGTTAAACCAGTTTTTAAGGAAAATCCAAAGGTTTAAGGATTTCAAAAAAAAATCTAATTTTGCCGCTGATAATCAGGTTTGATAATTATGTCGGAAAATGACTGAAGAAAGGAAATTTTGGCAGCCTGGAAGAAAACATTTAATAAATCTTATATTCTTCCTGCTCAGCATTATAATTGTTGTTGCTATATGGCCTCATGAAGTTAACCGGAGTTTGCCCAGGTTCATCGGAATCCTGATCATTGTATTGTCATGCTATGTTGTACTTTATCAGTTTCTCTCCCAATTCAGATCAGAGGTTTTGCTGGTAACGCGTAAAACACTTTTTATAATTCTTACTATCCTCTCTTTCATTGTACTCACCAGGTTAGTATTAACTCTGCCTGATAAGAAGATTCTGTTTCTTATTCCATTTGCCATCATACCAGTTCTGATACGCACATTTTATGATGCACGCCTTGCATTATTTATTCTTTTAATAACAATTATGCTTGCCGGATTTATGGTTTCCGATTCTTATGAGATTATTTTTATGTGTTTCATATCAGGGATGACGGCAATATTCACATTGACAAATATTTACAGAAAAGCCAGATTTTTTTTTACTGCGCTTATGGTTTTCCTTACTTTCTCAATCCTCCATTTGGGAATAAATTTAATGCAGAACGGTAACCTTGAAAATGTTTTATTATCCGACTTCCTCATGATTGGCGGTAACGGAATACTTATTCTCCTTTGTTATCCCCTCATATTTCTTTTTGAAAAGAAGTTTTTATTCCTTTCAGATGCTACTTTACTTGAACTGGCAGATACAAATCAACCACTCCTGAGAAAACTTGCAGAAGAAGCTCCCGGCTCATTCCAGCATTCCCTGCAGGTTGCCAACCTTGCCGAAGAGGCTGCCAGAATAACCGGTGCTAATCTGCTTTTGGTGAGGACAGGAGCTCTTTATCACGATATTGGGAAGATTGCAAATCCGAATTATTACATTGAAAATCAGACTGATGGAATAAGTCCGCATGCCAATCTAAATCCTGAGGAGAGTGTAAAAGTGATAATTAATCATGTTAAAAATGGGGTAGTGCTGGCAAAGAATTACAAGGTTCCAATTCAGATTATCGACTTTATCCGAACACATCACGGAACGACTATGGCTTATTTTTTCTTCAAAAAATACACTGATAAGTATCCCCGGAACACAAGTATGGAGAAAGATTTTACATATCCCGGACCAAAGCCATTTTCAAAAGAAACCGCTGTTGTGATGATGGCAGATGCTGTCGAAGCAGCATCAAGGAGTCTTGAAAAGTATTCTGAAGAAAGTATAAGTGAGCTTGTCGAAAGGATAATTTATCTTAAGGAACAGGAAGGACAATTTTCAGAAGTGCCTCTGACATTCAAAAATATTTCAGATATAAAAGAGGTGTTTAAGAAAAGGCTTTCCAATATCTATCATGTGAGAGTTGCATATCCGGAAGGATATTAACGCATATCAATTATCTCTACTCCTTTATATTTCGATGGTTGAAAGACAAATATCTCCTGGTCAGGTTTTACCTTGAGGTTATATTCTTTGACAATAAGTGTAATAACGACACCGTCCCTTTTCTTATATTCCAGGCTCCGGAGATTAATCATCGATTTATCAATAGAAAGTCTTACCCTTAAAAGATCGCTTTTTATGTCTTCGGGATAGAGATCGATAATATACGAATCTGTCCTCTCTTCCAGAAGCCTGCTCTTATACCCGCTTTTGTACATTGAAAAAATCGATGAAGGACGGTTCTGAAATGAATGGTCTTTTTTGTCTGCCCTGGTTATTGTGACCTCTTTTTCAGCGGGAAGATAGCTCCATGATGTTTCACCGTTGAACCAGGTAATATTATCGGGCATGTCGAGCTTGTACTTATCCTTGCTCAGAATAACTGCGCCTGTCAGAGTATCTTTTGTGTTTTCCATCTGATCCTCGGTAACCAGTTCAAATTTCATTGATACTGATGGTGCACCAAGAGCACTCGCCGAGAATTTATCAAGAATTTTAATTGCCTCAGGATCACTCTGCCCATTTGCTCTCAAAGTCAGGAGAAGAACTGCTGAATAGATGAATATATGAATTCTCATTTTACCTGTTTTCTTCAAGACGCTTCAAAATCTGTTCCAAAGCTATAAAGTCGGAACAGAGAACATCCCTGGCTTTGCTTCCTTCGAATGACCCAACAATGCCTGCAGCTTCCAGCTGGTCAATAATTCTTCCTGCCCTGTTGTACCCGATTGAAAGTTTTCTCTGAATAAGGGAGGTGGAACCCTGCTGATGCTGTACAACAAGTTTTGCAGCTTCTTCGAACATAGGGTCTCTCTTACGGAGGTCAACCTCAAGGACGCCGGCTTCACTATCGTCGATGAATTCCGGAAGATGCATTGCGTCGGCATAGCCTTTCTGTGACCCGATGAAGTCAGTTAACTCTTCAATTTCAGGAGTGTCGATAAAAGCACACTGGACCCTGACCGGTTCGTTCCCTGACGAAACTAGCATATCTCCGCGGCCGACAAGCCTGTCAGCCCCTGTAGCATCAAGTATTGTCCGTGAGTCAATTGATGAGAATACACGGAAGGCTATACGTGTTGGGAAATTTGCTTTAATAAATCCGGTTATTATGTTAGCAGATGGTCTCTGTGTTGAAATTATAAGATGTATTCCAATAGCCCTGGCAAGCTGTGCAAGCCTGCCTATTGGTCCCTCAATTTCCCTTCCGGCAGTCATTATGAGATCGGCAAATTCGTCGATGATCAGAACAATATATGGTAAATACTTATGTCCTTTTTCAGGATTCAGCTTCCTGGAGATGAATTTCTCGTTATACTCCTTGATATTGCGCGACTGGGCTGCTTTGAGAAGTTCAAGCCTGTTGTCCATTTCGATACACAAGGAGTTAAGAGTTTTGATAACTTTTTGTGTATCAGTTATTATCGCATCTTCTTCATCAGGGAGCTTGGCCAGGAAATGTCTCTCAATCTTCATGTAAAGCGGCAACTCCACCCTCTTGGGATCGATAAGGACAAACTTAACTTCTGCAGGATGCTTTTTATAGAGAATTGAAGTGATAATAGCATTTATTCCGACAGATTTTCCCTGTCCGGTAGCACCCGCAACGAGAAGGTGAGGCATTTTTGTAAGATCAACAATATATGGCTCGTTCGTAATTGTCCTGCCAAGTGCAAGGGCTATATCAAACTTAGTCTCCTGAAAAGCCTTTGACGTTATCAAGGATCGCATGGAAACCATTTCCGGTTTCTTATTAGGTACCTCAATGCCGACAGTTCCTCTTCCCGGTATCGGAGCAATAATCCTGATCCCGAGTGCGGAAAGGTTCAGTGCGATATCATCCTCAAGTGATTTTATTCGGGCCAGCCTTACACCACGTTCCGGTACTATCTCATATAAAGTCACTGTGGGCCCGACAGTTGCAGATATACTTTTTATAGCTATTTTATGGTCACCAAGCGTTTTGACGATATTTTCCTTATTTTCGAAAACTTCAGTATTATCAAAAGCACTCTCCGATTTGTGTTCCTTAAGAATTGATACCGGGGGGAACTTATAATGAGAGAGATCGAGGCGGGGATCATAATTTTCTCTCAATTTTTCAACCTCCTGGTCGGAGAGGAGATCGCCTGCTTCAGGACGCGTGATATTCAGTGGTACCTCTTCGCGGACAGGCACTTCCTGTCCATCATTATCAAAATCACGGATTATTGAACCCTTTGAGATGATTTCTGACATATCCTCCTCTGGATCATCAGGATCAATGGTAATATTGGTGTTCTTGACAACAAATTCAATCTTGTTTTTTCCGGGCTCCTCAATATCCGGTTCTATTTCTGATATAGCGGAATCAGATTCTTCAGAATTATCTTCCCCTGATAGAACATCCTCCTTCTTCAGATGATTTCTGAACTTCAGAAAGTCAGGTAACCTTATCCCAAATGATTCAGGTTTGACCTTTAAAGCAAATACGAGATATGTAATAGTTATAACTGCTACAATTATTCCAGTTCCAATCTTACCCATGAACGCATTCATCCACCTAGTGACCAGATAGCCCTGCGCGCCACCCGGACCGCTCATAAGGTAACCCTTGGCCTGACCAAAGATAAAACCGAGTATGAGTGAAAGTATTATAGCTGCAAATGTAAACTTTGTAACAAGTCTGACTGGCTTGATTTTCGGGAAATTGAGGAGATATAAACCTATTGAGCCGAATATGAGAGGAATGAAAAAGGCCCCATATCCAAAACCGTATCCTACAATCATCTTTGCAAGAAAATGACCACTTTTGCCAGACCAGTTTTTTACTTCAACATCAGGACCTGAAACTATATCAGCATCAGGAAGGCTCTGATCTGTTTTCCACCAGAAGAGGTAGGCAACACAGGCCAGCAGAAGATACAAGGCAAAGCCTGTAATCAGTATTCCAAATACAAATTTGATTCTCTCATCTGTGAAGTAGGATTTGGATTTTTGAGAGCCTTTTGCAGACTTTGTACTCTTTTTACCAACCTCTTCCTTCTCTTTATTCATCTCAGCCAGAAATTTGTCAAAACAATTATCGTTTTTTAAAACGCAGTCCAAAGGTAATAATTTTGAGCCTTACACAAAAAGGATACAAATGATTTTGATTTTGTGATTTCAGAATTATAGAGTATTGCAATAATGAAGTGATGGGATAAAATATTCATCAATAAAATTTACCGGAGATATATCAGAATCAAATTTATCTTTATTGATGCCAGTTCCGGCACTCTTCACATCTTTGTTTTTCACCTTATTACCTGAGCTCTGATCTCTATGCTCTGAGTCAAATAATTCATATTTTTTCTAACCACGGATTTACACGGAGTTACACGGAGTTACACGGATTTACACGGATTTACACGGATTTACACTGAGTTTCACCGAGTTTCACGGAGTTACACGAAGTCTTATCACTCCTTCTCCCGCTCTCCTATTCATTTATTGCATTTGTTTTGTGTTTTGTGCTCCGTGCCCTATGCCCTGTGCTCTGTACCCTGTGCTTTGTACCCTATGCCCTGTGCCCTGTGCCTCACGCCCTTATAGGGAATTAATCGTATTAATAAACTTCTGTATATCCTTTCTTGATACCTTTACGAATTTTTCTTTTCTTTCAAATGCCATATCGGGTATATCTTTCTTATAGACCGTTTCTGCATCGAAGTGGATCTCCGCCGGACCGAGTAAAAAGAAGAAACTCATAAGTATCCCGTCAATCTGGTAGAATGGAGTGGAGGCGTTTGGATTCTTAACATTTATTTCGTTAGTATACCATACGTTAAAGATTTTCTCCCTGTTAGCAGGTAACGTTACTTCCGCATTTTTGCAGTTGAAACCACAGATAACAGATGTCTTTGATGTCTTTTTTATTATAATTCCTTCCATCTCTTCAAAACCCGGGTATAACTCACCTGGTTGTGCAGCATAGAAGTATTTCATTGTAAACAGACTTATGTAGGTATCAAAAATGCCTTTCTCAGCATTTGAGAGATTAGTAATCCCTGAATTACCGAAAGGAGACAGCATCTCAAACAGGATTTTGTCATTTTTAAAGGACACAATCATGTTTTTTGGAAGGATATCTTTTGGCATGGCTCCCACACCTCCAATATAATCTATATTATAATGGATTTCACCCTGATCTATATATTTACCTCCTTTTTTTCTACAGGAGTACCCAGTCATTGCAAAGATTACCGCAATGAATAACACATAGCTGAATCTCACTTAAATTGTATTATTTAGAATTACGTAAATGTACTCTTTTTTTTTAACATCAATTCTTTCACCTGATAATTATGAACTTCTAAAACATAAATATGCTGTTAAACATAAAAATATGCTGTTTTTCATATTGCCTGAAAGATGTAATTTATTGAAATTTGGTAGCTTTGTCAACTTCTGTTTCAATAATTATTAAGTAAGACAATGCTAATTGCTTTTTTGGAAATTTTTTCGGGAAAATCATTTTAATAATATGGAAAATAAACTTGCGGTCATTGCCCTTGGGGGAAACGCACTATTAAGAGGTGATCAGGTTGGTACTATTGATGAACAGGAACAGAACACAACAGAGACTCTTGAAAATCTGGTTTTTTTAATCAACGAGGGATATGACCTTGTATTAACTCATGGTAATGGTCCCCAGGTGGGTAATATCCTTATGCGGAATGATGCTGGTGAACAGTTATATAATATTTCACAGATGCCTATTGATATTTGTGTGGCTGATACTCAGGGAGGGATTGGTTATATGATTGAGAGAATGTTCAGAAATGTGCTTAATAAACATGGGATAAATAAAAATGTAATATGTCTTGTAACACAGGTCCTTGTTGATATTAATGATATTGCTTTCAGTGATCCCCAGAAAAGAGTCGGTAAAATTTATTCCAGGGAAGAGGCAGCTGATCTCAGTTCAAAAAAAGGATGGATTTTCAACGAGGAAGTCAAAACCCAGGGTGGTTACCGGCGGGTGGTCCCATCACCGGTTCCGGTAGGAATTATGAATGAATCAATCATCAGGGATCTTGCCAGGAAGGGAAATATTGTGATTGCTGCCGGCGGCGGAGGTGTCCCTGTTTATATTGATGAAAAAAAGGATGTCCGTCCGGCAGAAGCAGTGATTGATAAAGATCTGGCATCATCTTTACTTGCCAGCCTGATAGGTGCTGATGAGTTCTATATCCTGACAGATGTACCTTATATATACATTAATTACAGGAAGCCGGATCAGGAGGTAAAGGAATTCCTCAATTATGAGGATACATTGAAATACCTCAATGAAGGTCAGTTTGCCAAAGGAAGCATGGCTCCAAAAATACAGGCATGCCTTAATTTTTTAAAAAATGGTGGCAAGAAAAGCGTTATCACTGAGGCATTTAAACTGGCAGATAAGAAATATGGATCTAAAATCACAATGGAATATGAGGATGACCGGAGATAGGTAACTGGTTGTCAACACCAGGTACCAGACACCCATACAATAACCCTGCCTGCTCAATAATTCCTTAAAATTACTATTTTTACTCTTTCAAATTCTCAAATTAATAATTATGTCAACCAATCTTCACAACCGGAATTTTCTTAAGTTACTGGACTTTACCCAGGAAGAGATAATTTATCTTCTCGATCTTTCTGCAAAACTAAAAAAAGCAAAATATGAAGGTACAGAGATACAGTACCTTAAAGGGAAAAACATTGCTTTGATATTTGAAAAAGCCTCCACGCGTACAAGGTGTGCTTTTGAGGTTGCCGCATATGATCAGGGAGCTCATGTAACATACCTCGGGCCGACAGGTTCTCAGATAGGACAAAAAGAGTCGATGAAAGATACTGCCCGTGTACTGGGCGGGATGTATGACGGAATTGAGTACCGCGGTTATGGTCAGTCAATTGTTGAAGAGCTCGGAAAGTATGCAGGTGTACCTGTATGGAACGGTCTGACAAATGAATTCCACCCGACACAGATACTTGCCGATTTCCTGACTATGATAGAACACTCTGATAAACCTCTTAATAAAATGGTTTTCTGTTATCTGGGTGATGCGCGCTATAATATGGGTAACTCTCTTATGGTTGGATCTGCTAAAATGGGAATAGATTTCAGGATTGCTGCTCCGAAAGCATTTCAGCCCGATAATGAACTGATTTTGAAATGTAAGTCTATCGCAAAGGAGACGGGCGCCAAGATTAATATTACCGAAAATGTAGAAGAGGCAGTAAAAGGTGCTGATTTCCTCTATACCGATGTATGGGTATCGATGGGAGAACCGGATTCTGTCTGGGAAGAGAGGATCGGTCTGTTAAAACCTTACCAGGTTAATATGAATGTAGTTAAGATAACAGGAAATCCGGATGTAAAATTTCTTCATTGCCTGCCTGCATTTCATAACAGGGATACAAAAGTCGGAGAAGATATATTCAGGAAATTTGGTCTCGACGGGATGGAAGTCACAGAGGATGTATTTGAATCAGATCACTCAATAGTTTTTGATGAGGCTGAAAATCGGCTGCATACAATTAAGGCAGTGATGGTTGCTACACTTGGGGAATAATCCGCCCCCCTTCCCCCCTAAAGGGGGGTATGATCTCTGTAAATGAATAGATTAGTAAACTGAATTGAATGATTATTAAAAATTACCTAATTGATTAAGAACTAACCCCCCTTTAGGGGGGCAGGAGGGCAAAAGCCCTTCAGCCCTGAGCCCTAAGCTATCCACTCTTTAATAAAATAGAAAGTCATAATAAGTGAAGCGGCAAGTTTTAGACCGATACCTGTAAGAAATCCCAACAGACTTCCAAAGCCTGCTTTGAATGCATAACCGATATCATCCCTGAATATCATTTCGCCTATAAATGCTCCGATTAATGGTCCGAGTATTAAGCCAAGCGGACCAAGAAAAATGCCAACAAAAAGTCCTACTGTCGCACCTCTTGTACCATACTTTGAACCTCCAAATTTTTTAGTGCCCCAGATTGGTACAACATAGTCAAGAAGGGTAACAACCACTGCAATAGCACCAAGAGTTATTAATACCAGATTGGAAAACTGACCGAAGCGTGTTAAATGAAGAAAGATTAATCCAAGAAAACTGAAGGGAGGACCGGGTAAGACTGGTACGAGACAACCTATTATTCCCAGGATCATAAGAATAATACCCAGTATAAGGAGTATATAATCAGACATTTAGAAATATCCTTAGATAAATGAATTCAGGAAAGAACTACTACTTTTTTCCAAGATCATCAAACTCTACGTTTGTAAACTCCTCGGTAGTAATAGCGTTTTTCTCATCCGAAATTTCAACATCTGATGATGGTTGGGAAGTTATCAATTCATCTTTGCCATTATCAATGTAGGTAACAGCATCTTTCAGACCTTCTGTAAACTTCTCAAAATCTTCCTTGTACAGGAAAATTTTATGTTTTTCGTAAAATACCTTCCCTTCTTTGCCTAAACGTTTTTTGCTTTCAGTAATAGTAAGATAATAATCATCCATTCTTGTAGCTTTCACATCGAAAAAGTAGGTTCTTTTCCCGGCACGTACTACCTTGGTGAAAATCTCTTCATTTATTTTTTTTTCTTCATGCCCGTTTATGACTTCCTTTATTCCGGCTTCTTCTTCCATTTCTAAGTCAGTTAGTTTTAGGGTTTTGTTTTGTATTGTCAAATGTAACAATTATTTTATCAAATCAAAACACGGCTGATTTATTGTGCTAAATCAATGTAATTTAACAGGTTGTGCCCGATTGGTCGTATTATTATGAATATTAATGATTTACATCAGTTGTTATGTGGTTGAATTATTATTGCTCCGCCTAAATATTGACAAGTTGTTTTGAGGGTAAGGGAAAAAGAGTACTTTTGCAGCTGAAATTCGAGGTTCTTTATAAATGATAAGCAGAAGATTACTACGTATAAAAGCTTTAATGGCTCTTTATGCTTTTAACCGCAGGGAGGATAATAATCTTTCCCAGGCAGAAACAGAACTAATGTTCAGCATTGGTAAGACTTACGATCTTTATCACTACCTGCTGTTGCTTGTTTTAGAAATTGCCGATATAGCATGTGAAAAGATCGATCAGGGTCTCCAGAAGAGAATGCCAACACATGAAGACCTTAATCCGCAGAGAAGATTTATTGACAACGTGGTTATTGACCAGCTGAGAAAAAATCTGGAATTAAAAAACTATATCTCTTCAAAAAAACTTACCTGGGTTAACTATTCACATATTCCCCGTCTGCTGTACAATAAAATGATTGCCTGGGATGTGTACGATGAGTATATGCAGTCGGGAAGCCATAATTATTTGTCCGATAAAAGATTAATAATCAGGCTTGTAACTGACTTGTTTTCAAACTCGGAAGATCTCCAGTCGAGTCTTGAAGAACAAAGCATATATTGGAATGACGATATGGAGTACATTTCCGCTATGGTTGAAAAGACTCTGAAAAAATTCAAAGTCGATTCTTCAGCAAACGCTCCGCTTATGCCTCTGTTTAAGAATGAGGAGGATGAAGAATTTGTAAAAATACTTTTCAGAAAAGTAATTCAGCATTCAGAAAAGTGTTCTGAACTCATAGATAAAAATACAACCAATTGGGAGGTTGACCGGATTGCCCTCATGGATATTCTTGTGATGCAACTTGCAATAACTGAAATCCTTGAATTTCCTGAAATTCCTGTGAGGGTTACTCTCAATGAGTACATTGAAATTGCCAAATACTATTGTACATCAAAAAGCAGTACCTTTGTCAATGGAATTCTTGATAATATCGTTAAGGAGATCCGTGATAAAGGGTTATTTAATAAATCAGGGCGTGGATTGGTTGGCGAGGCACTGATTGAAGAAACCTGAAAACATGACATTGAATATTTTTATGAAAAAGATCCCGGTAATATCTTTGTTACTGATTGCATTAACAGCATCAAATTGTGGAAATGGTACAAAAAATACTATATCGCATTCCGGACTGAATCCATCAGATACTTCGACTGCTGTAATAACTTTTAAGGAATATGAACATAATTTCGGGAAAGTTAAAGAGGGTGAGAAGATTGCTTATGTTTTTACTTTTAAAAACAATGGTCAATCCGATCTTATTGTAGCTTCAGCTGCAACAACATGCGGATGCACTGTTCCGAAATATGACACAAAACCTGTTCCTCCGGGTGGTGACGGAAATCTTGAAGTTGTTTTTGATACATCAGGAAGAAATGGAATGCAGACAAAAACCATTACAGTTAAGTCTAATGCATCCACACCTGTAGTTCTTCTAAAGATAACCGCAGAAGTAGTGATCGATAATAATTAATTCTATTTTTTAATATTTAAAAATTGAAACAATGAACCATTATGCTTATTTGTTTTTGATGAGTCAACCCTCCGGTGCTGCCGGTCAAGGTAATCCCCTGCTTACATTCCTTCCTCTGATTCTTGTTTTTGTAGTGTTTTATTTCTTCATGATCAGGCCTCAGATGAAAAAACAGAAGGAGATGACCAACTACCGCAGTTCGCTGAAAAGAGGCGATAAAGTAATAACAACCGGTGGAATATACGGTAAAGTGTACGAAGTAAAAGATAATTATGTGACATTGGAAGTTGGTGGTGATGTCAGACTTAAAGTTGATAAAAGTGCTCTTATTAAAGATCCTTCTGTTGACGAATAGAACTTTAATTTCTTTTCATTCGACCTTGTGTGAAGTCAAAACCCGGGAAACCAGCAGATAATAACAGAAAGAAGAGAGTAAATGTCATCAACAAAGATGTTGTGGTTTTTGCTTTCTTCCTTTTTCTTTCATTTATTTTCTGGTATCTAAATTCACTTGGCAAAGAAATTGAAGCAGGGATAAGATATCCTGTAAAGTACATCAATCTCCCAAAAGAAAAAGAGATTGTTGAGGAAGCTCCTTCAAAACTAAACCTTTATCTGAAAGGTCCTGGTTATTCTATTTTAAAGCTCAAATTATCAGGCAACAGGGTACCGGTTAATATTGATATTTCAAAAGTCAATTATAACAGAATACCAGGCAGCAAAGCATTAAATTATTTCATTTTGACATCAACGCTTACTAAAAGCCTTACAGTTCAGTTAAGATCCGGTTGTGAAGTAACTTCAATAAAACCTGATACCCTTTTTTTTACATTAGAAAGAGCAGGTTCAAAGATTGCTCCGGTTATTCCTGAAGATAAGTTTATTAATATAAGAAAAAAGTAATTTTTATTATCGGGAGACGTTATGCGGGGAGAAAAAATGCATGGGATGAAGCTCGGTGTGACAGGCGGTATCGGGAGTGGAAAAACTTCTGTATGCAGAGTGTTTGCCGTACTGGGAATACCTGTTTTTTCAACTGACCCGGAAGCAAAAAAAATAATGGAAAATGATGAGAGTGTTGTCCGCAGGATCAATTCCATTGCAGGAAGAAACCTTTATATAAACGGGAAACTCAACCGGAGTGAACTGGCATCACTTATCTTTAATGACAATAACCTCCTGCATAAGGTAAATTCTCTTATTCATCCTATTGTTTTTCAGCATTTCAGACTATGGGAGGCGGAGCAGAACGCACCATATGTAATTATGGAGGCAGCAGTGCTTTTTGAAAGCGGAGGTTCAAAGCTTGTCGACAGGATTGCTACTGTTGTTGCTCCTATGGAAGAACGGGTGGCAAGGGTTATACAACGGAATAGTCTTTCCAGAGAACAGGTTATGGAAAGGATGCAAAATCAGATTGATGATGAGTTAAGGATTAGACAATCAGATTATGTAATTCATAATTCTGAAAATGATATGATAATCCCGGCAATACTCGAAATTCATAATGACATATTAACACATATTAATACCGGAATCTGAGAATGGGAATTTTTGGCAAATGGATAGGCGGAGGACTTGGATTTGCAATGGGGGGACCAATAGGTGGACTCCTCGGTTTCCTGGTTGGTTCAATGTTAGATAGCACAACTCAGCAATCATCCACTACACGGTCAGTTAGTACAAGCCAGGGTGATTTCGGAATGAGTCTGCTGGTACTTGTTGCTGCTGTAATGAAAGCCGACGGTAAAGTCGTAAAATCGGAACTTGATTATGTTAAACAGTTCTTTGTAAGACAGTTNGGNCAGGAATCAGCACGACAGGCTCTCCTGATGCTAAAAGANATCATAAAACAGGAAATACCTGTCAGGGATATTTGTATTCAAATAAGCAGAAACATGGATTACTCATCACGTCTCCAATTGCTACACCTGCTCTTTAATGTCTCACTTGCTGACAGCCAGATTCATCCGCTTGAAATTGAAATAATNGAAAAGATATCAGGGGCTATGGGTGTAGCATCAAGTGATTTTCTCTCTATTAAGAATATGTTCATACCGGAAACAGATTCCNCTTATAAGATTCTTGAAATAGATCCATCNTGTTCAAATGATGAGGTAAAGAANGCATACAGAAGAATGGCCATGAAATACCATCCNGATAAAGTAAGCCATCTTGGCGATGATTTCAGAAAAACGGCTGATGATAAGTTCAAAAAGGTTAANGAAGCTTATGAGAAGATAAAAAAGGAAAGAAATATTGTCTGATGCTATTTAATTGAAAAAAACATCGCTTAAAAAACTGACATTACAATACAAGGATTAAATTTGTACCCAAAAGAGAAAAGAAATGATTTTAAAAGATATTCTGGCAATTTCAGGTGAACCAGGGCTATTCAGATTTATTGCCCAGGGAAAAAATGCAATCATTATTGAACACCTTGAAACCAAAAAAAGGAGTAGTGCATATGGTTCGGCAAAAGTGAGCTCACTTGAGGACATTGCAATATTTACAGAGAAAGAGGATATGCCCCTTGGGAAAGTATTTGATCTGATTTATGAAAAGGAAAACGGAGGACCGGCAGTTGATTCAAAGGTAGATACACCCAGTCTGAAAAGCTGGTTTGAAGGGATTCTGCCTGAATACTCAAAAGATAAAGTTTATACCAGCGATATTAAGAAAGTTGCGCTTTGGTATAATATACTTCATAAACTCAACCTTCTTATTAAAGAGGAACCGGAAGCTGATGCAAAACAGGGGGAAGCAAAAGAACCTGTTGCAGAAAAGAAAGAGAAGAAGAAAAAGGCAGCACCGAAGCCAAAGACTGAAAAAAAGAAATAAGTTGGTTGCCGGAATAATCCTTTTTGAACTTAGAGATACCTTCGTGACCCTTAGTGGTTAAAGAAAGCCTTTATTCAACCACAAAGGTTTACTAAGTGAAATTAAAGTAACATAAAGGGAAAATCAAAATGTTTATACATTTTTGACATACCTGTCAAAGCAGAGATATTATAACCTTAAATAAAGACTTCTTCCTATGAACTTTGGAGGCAATGAGGTAGTCTATAATTATCAGGAATCAGAAATAATTATTGTTCCTGTACCTTATGACGAAACGAGTACATGGATGAAAGGCGCCGATAAAGGGCCTGATGCAATTCTCGAGGCCTCCGTCAATCTCGAGTTTTACGATATTGAAACCTCATCCGAAGCCCACCTGAAAGGAATTTTTACTGTTCCGCCGGTTGTGCAGAAAGAGTCCCCAGAATTACTGGCAGAAGAGGTATGTAACAGGGTAATGACACTCCTTTCAGAAAATAAGTTTCCGGTTATAATAGGAGGGAATCATACGGTCTCCATAGGATCAGTAAAAGCATTCTCGCAGAAATTTAAAAATCTCACTGTTCTTCAGCTCGATGCTCATTCCGATTTACGGCAGGAATATGAGGGTTCGAAGCTGAATCATGCCTGTGCTATGGCAAGGGCAAGGGAATTTGCCCCGATTGTTCAGGTTGGTATCAGAAGCATGTCAGCCGAAGAAGTGCAATTTACAGAGAGAGACAGGATATTTTATTCACATGAGCTTTATTACAACAAGGATCTCTATAAAAAAGCAATTGACAAGCTTTCTGGAAATGTATATATAACGATAGATCTTGATGTGTTTGATCCTTCAATAATGCCATCAACAGGAACTCCCGAACCTGGTGGTCCTCCATATTTTGAATTGTTACATTTTATGAGGGATGTAATTAAAAACAGGAACGTTGTCGGTTTCGATGTTGTTGAATTATGTCCATCTGCAACTAACAAATCACCCGATTTTATTGCTGCAAAGATTATATACCAGTTGCTGAGCTATAAATTTGCCAGCCCCCCAACCTCCCTGAAGGGAGGCTAATACTCTAACATATTGTGAATTAACCCCCCTTTAGGGGAGCGGGGGGGCTATCCTCCTTCTTCGCCTCTTCCCAGATAACATTCATCTCGTCGAGACTCATATTATGAAGGGAAATACCTTTTGTAAGGGTCTCTTTTTCAAGAAAATTAAACCGTTTAATAAATTTTCTGTTGGTTTTTTCAAGGGCAGCTTCAGGATCAATTCCATACAGCCGTGCAGCATTAATAATCGAAAACAGTACATCTCCCAGTTCTGATTCAATAGCCTCGGTATTTCGGTTTATTATCTCTTCTTTCAGCTCTTTGATCTCCTCGAGAACCTTGTCCCATATCTGTTCTCGTTTCTCCCAGTCAAAGCCAACACCCCTTACTTTTTCCTGGATCCTGTTGGCTTTCACTAGTGCAGGTAAAGATGAGGGAACTCCTGAAAGGACAGGTTTATAACCATTATTCTCCTTTATTTTCAGTTGTTCCCAGTTTTCTTCAACCTGTGATGCACCTGTAACCTTAACATCACTAAATACATGTGGATGCCGGTATGTAAGCTTGGTGTTGATTCCTTCCAGAACATCTGCCATCGTGAAAACTCCCTTTTCAGAGCCTATTTTTGCATAAAAGACTATATGAAGCATCAGATCTCCAAGTTCATTTTTTATACCTTCATCACTGTCTGAGAAAATAGCATCAGCCAGTTCATACGTCTCTTCTATTGTCAGTTTCCGGAGACTCTCATTGGTCTGCTTCATGTCCCAGGGACATTTCAGCCTGAGTTCATCTATAATTTTGAGAAGTCTCTCAAACTGTTCGAGACTTTTTGTTTTATCGTTCATATGTAAAAGATTTTAAAACAAACGGTTAGGTGAAGCAGCTTTATTTGCTAGATCAATCCGGACAACAGACCCAACCGATATACTGAGTAATTCAGAAACATCTGCCCCGTTTATGGATATCTCCAGGAGCTCAAGCTGGTTGAATCTGGCAAGCATGTCACCTACAGGTACATCGCTGTATTTAGTTGAAATACTGTCGGTATAATTTTTATTGCTTTGAATTAGTATCCTGTAATCTTTGTTCTCAAATACCCTGAAGAATACTTCCCTCGTAATATTGGAAATTGCATTTCCATAAGAGTCGATAAAAATAATACTGCCTATAATTACATCTTTATCAATCGTTGCCCTCAGTGGAACCCTTTCACTCAATGTTTTTACTGATTTTCCAAGATCAGTCGGTTTTTTCCCCGATAAAATATCTGAGGCGGCTTTTGCAAAGATTTCCAGCTCATCAGAAGTTCCCGTGTGATCAATTTTAACCACTTCATCAGGATCGGAATTGAGAATAAGATTGAAGATCCCGTTATCTGTTCCGATGAAAAAATGCTCCCTGGCTTTGACAATCAGGTGGTCCTGATCCTTATGTGCTTCAGAATGGACACATATGATATGAACTGATCCTTTCGGGTAATTACTAAAGGTATTTCTTATTATAAATGAGGCATGTGAGATATTGAAAGCAGGAATGCCTCCGGCGTTGTCAATTATAGTCACTCCGGGACATTTACTGCTGAGCTTTCCTTTAATGATTCCATAATAGATATCATCTGGCTTCCATTCTGTTGTTAATGTAACTACCGGCATATGAAAAAACTTATGACAAAGATAATCTTCTAAGGAAAAAATAACCTTACTTTGTAATGTTCAATGAAGAATTTTATGAATTATTTACCACTTTTCAAATAATTCTTACTGATAGCACACCAGATCATTAATTTTTGTGAGGTTTAATGACAGAGATAATAATATTTCTTGAGGATATTGATCCTGTAGTCTTCTTCGGCACAAACAACTCGCTGCTTGATAAAATCCGTAGTTTCTTTCCTAAAATTAAAATCCTTGCCAGGGGCAACGAGATTAAATGTATGGGAGAGGAGGCTGAGATTACGATTTTTGCAGAAAAGTTTAATGAGCTTATTGAATATTATCATAAGTATCACAGGCTCGATGAACAGGACATAGAGAAATATTTATTTGATGCTGAGCATATGAAGTCAGCAACAAATGGAGAATTTGAACAAGTCATTGTATTTGGTACCAGTGGGAAACCTGTAAGAGCACGCACTGTAAACCAGCTGATACTCGTTAATGAATATAAAAACAACGATCTGATAATTGCTGAAGGACCGGCAGGGACAGGAAAAACCTATACTTCCATTGCATTGGCAGTAAGAGCGTTAAAAGAAAGAGAAGTTAAGAAGATCATTCTGACACGTCCTGCGGTTGAAGCGGGAGAAAGACTCGGGTTTCTGCCAGGAGATATGAAAGAGAAGCTCGATCCATATCTGCAACCACTGTATGATGCCCTTCATGATATGCTGCCAATTAAAAAACTTGAAACATGGATTGAAGATGGGACTGTACAAATTGCTCCTCTGGCATTTATGAGAGGAAGAACTCTTGAAAATGCGTTTGTCATTCTGGATGAAGCTCAGAATGCAACAATCAGCCAGATCAAGATGTTCCTTACAAGAATGGGAGTAAGTTCCAAATTCATTATGACAGGTGATACCACACAGATTGACCTGCCCAGGAAGAATGAATCCGGCCTTCTACAGGCAATGAGAATACTTACTAATATTGAAGGTATCTCGATAATCAAATTCGATGAAAGAGATATTGTAAGGCATAAACTGGTGAAAAGGATTGTCAGAGCCTATGAGATTGAAGAAAATGAGATTGATAAACTAAAGATTAATAAAAAAAACAACTAAGTGTAACTCTGTACCTCCAATGTGATCTCTGTGTAAGTTCTTAATTCCTTTTTTAGCTACACAGAGGTACACAGAGAAGGCACTGTGAACCACAGATAAGTAAAAACAAATTTTATGGTAAAGACAATTTTAAGTTCAAATTACAATTTCCCGGGTCAGAAAAGTATTTACAAGGGAAAAGTCAGAGATGTATATAACATCAACGATAAATATCTTCTTATGATCGTTTCAGACAGGATATCAGCCTTTGATGTAGTCCTTCCAAAAGGAATACCATATAAAGGACAGGTGCTTAATCAGATTGCAGCAAAATTTCTTGATGCAACAAAAGATATTGTTCCAAACTGGAAAATAGCTACTCCGGATCCCACTGTTACTTTCGGACATAAATGTGAACCATATCCGGTTGAAATGATTGTAAGAGCTTATCTGACTGGCAGTTCATGGCGGACATACCAGACTGGCGCGCGAGAGATTTGTGGTATTAAATTACCTGATGGAATGAAAGAACATCAACGGTTTCCTTCACCTATAATCACTCCGACAACTAAAGCTGAGCAGGGAAGGCATGATGAGGATATCTCCCGTTCTGAAATAATCAGCAGCGGACTGATCCCGGAAAAAGAGTACAAGCTGATCGAGAAATATACAATGGAGGTTTTCCTCAGAGGTTCTGAAATAGCTTCTGAACACGGTCTTATTCTTGTCGATACAAAATATGAATTTGGTAAAAAAGATGGTACAATTTACCTTATCGATGAAATAAATACTCCCGATTCATCACGCTATTTTTATGCTGATGAGTATCCTGAGCGGTTTGAAAAAGGACTTCCACAGAAACAGTTGTCAAAAGAGTTTGTCAGGGAATGGCTTATGGAAAACGGCTTTCAGGGAAAAGAGGGCCAGAAGGTACCTGAAATGACCGATTCTTTTGTTAATGAGGTAACTGACAGGTATATTGAACTCTATGAAAAGATCACTGGTGAGAAATTTATTAAAACCGATATTACTAATGTGCCTGAGAGGATTGAAAGAAATTGCAGAACCTTTCTTAAATCATTTTAATCAACCAGGCCACTAACATAAATTAAGAATGAAAATCATTAACCGGATAAAGAGCCTGCTGGCAGTAATAATAGTTTTATTGATTGGTTATCCTGGGTATTGCCAGGTAGTTGTTGAGAGATCAAAAGACAAAGTAATTATTTCAGGTACACCATATTATATTCATACAGTTAAAAAGGGTGAAACTGCATATTCAATATCAAGAGCATATGGAATAACGGTAGAAGAATTAACCAAAGAGAATCCTCCTGCTGTATATGGGGTTAATGAAGGGCAGACATTAAGAATTCCATTTAAGTCGGTCAGCGAAGTTAAACCAATAGAATCTATTCCGGTTAAGAAGGACCATGATGACACTAAATTTATTTATCATTTTCTGAAACCAGGTGAGACAATTTATTTTCTGTCAAAATCATATGGTGTTTCTGAGAATGAGATAAAACAAAGCAACCCGGGAATAGATATATATAAAATGTCGGTTGGTTCTGAAATAGCTGTCCCAAGAAGGCAATTCATGAATGAACGGCAAAAATTTGACGATCAGGAGAATAAGTATATTTATCATCAGGTTCTTAAGGGAGAGACTCTCTCTTCTATTGCCAGGGAATATGGCCTTACAGTGAGAGAATTAAGGAGAGAAAACAGGGATCTGAGATTTCCCCAGGTTGGTGATAACGTTAGGATTCCCCGGGATAAAGTAGCAGAAAACAGAGAAATTGAACCGGTACGGACAGATACTGTTATAACAGCTGTTGAAGAACCCGAAGCTGAGCTGGTAAGGCCTGCCGGATTTACTGAAATAAAAGATCTCAGAGGATCATTTGATGTTGCTGTTCTTCTTCCTTTTTATATTAAAGAAAATGCTGAACGTACAGCAATAGATTCATCTAAAGTTTCCAGGGGCAGGCAACAATTCAAGTATACAAAAAGACCTGATGACTGGATTTATCCTACCAGCCTTGATTTTGTAGAGATGTATGAGGGAATTTTACTGGCTGCAGACACTCTTCGGTCATTAGGATTAGATATAAACATTTATCCTTTTGATATTAAAAGGGATACTATTGCATTAACGAAACTGATCAGATCAGGAAAACTGGCAGAAATGGATCTTATTATCGGACCGGTTTATTCTCATAATCTTACATTGGTGGCTGATTATACAAAAAACCTGGGTATCCCTGTTGTTTCTCCTGTCCCATTGATCAATGATGGTGTATTGGCAAATAGCCCTAATCTGTTTATGTCAAATTCTTCCCTCGAAATTGCACAGAAAGCTTTATCAAAAAAGATAAGCGAGTACTATGGCAGTAATTTTGTATTCATTCACTCTGATACCCTGGGAGTTGAAAATGATGTTAAAAGGTTTAAGAATATGATCTTTACAGAGTTGAGTTATAAATTACCCTATGAGGAAACCAAATTTAAAGAATTTAAATTCTATAGCAGATCGATGTTTGATAATGACTCTATTAACAGACTTAGTCATGCACTTTCAGACCAATCTAAAAATATAGTTATTATTGCTTCTGAAGATGCACCTGTAATAAGTGAAACAATTATGGATATACATGGTCTCTCCAGAAAATTTGATGTTAAGGTATTTGGATATCCAGCAATGAGAGATATAGATAATCTTGACCCTAAGTACTTTTTCGATCTTGATCTGATGATCTATTCTCCTTCGTGGATTGATTACACAAGAGATGACATTAAAAAATTCAATTCAGATTTCAGAAAGAAATTTATGACCGAACCATCCGAGAAAAGCTACGCCTGGCAGGGATATGATATTACCTACTATTTTTTAAGCGGGATGTCAATGAACGGGAAGAATTTTATAGCACATCCTGAGATTCATAACCCTGATCTTCTGCAAACTGAATATGATTTTATTCGTAAAAATGTTGGCGACGGATGTGAAAACCAGAAACTATTCCTGATCAGATATACTAAAGAATATGATGTTAAACTTATTGAAGAGAAGAAAAATCTTCAATAATCATGATCTTTAAAATCATTCCGGGATCTCCCGGATATCTTTTGCGTTAATAAAAATTAGCAATCGGGAATATTAGCATATTATTATTTGTCTATAAGAAGTAGTATGATTAAAGAATCGTACAATGCGGCTGATGAAAATGAACTGGTAAAAGCATCTCTTAATGGCGATAAAAACGCTTTTGGAGAAATAGTAGTCCGTTACCAGAAAATGGTTGCACGTACTGTAAAAGGAATGCTTGGCGATTCTGTTTTTGCAGAAGATATAGGTCAGGAGGTGTTTATCAATCTGTATAATTCCTTACCGGAGTTCAGGGGAGAGGCAAAACTTTCAACATATATACAGCGAATTGCGGTAAACATGACACTGAATGAAATAAATCGAAGAAAAAGATTTTTTTCACTATTTTCACAAAAAGGAAATAACGAGATGTACGAATTTGAAGTAGCTGATCGTGATACTGAAAATAGAAGAGAAGCATCTGAAATAGTTAATATAGCTTTAATGAAGATGGATCCAAAATTTCGCATAATAGTGACAATGAGAATGTTGCATGGTTATTCCACAAAAGAAACAGCAGAAATACTGGAACTGCCACTCGGAACTGTTCTTTCCAGGTTATCAAGGGCACAGAAACAATTGAAAGATATTTTGGAAAAACTATAAATGCAATGAATCCTTCAGAGATCAAAAAATTGTTATTAAGCTCAGCCAGTTCTGACACCGACACAAGAGATGTTGCCCGAAGACTCGAAGAGGAGGGTATCTCCTTTGATTTCAGCAATGGCTTCAGGGATAAGGTTCTGAATAATCTGGTGTCATCAGGATTAGTCATAAAGCATGAAATGGAATTTGTGAAAAATATGAATTTTGCATTCTATCGGATTGCTCTGACGGGAGTAGCAGCAATAGTAGTTCTGCTCATCTCAATTTTCTTGATGGAAGGTTCACTTTCATTAAACTCATTCCTCGGATTGAGTGACAGCTATAACGAAAGTATTGTTTGTCTGATAACAGGAAATTAATATCTAATGAAATGAAAGCAAAACCAATATTAGTAGTCATAATAACACTGGTTATAGGATTCATTCTGGGGATGCTGACCTCAGCTGAGATACGATATCATAAGCTTAAGCCGGTGAAAATGTTCTTTTCTGCAGAGAAATTCAGAGATGGTCTTTATCGGACCATACAACCTGATGAACAACAAAAAGCAAAAATTGATCTGATATTGGATAAATATGCCAAAATAAACGGCGATCTCCAGAATAATTTCCGCAGGGAGTTTGATGCAAGTATGAAGGATTTCAGAAAAGAGATTGATTCTAACCTGTCAAAAGAACAGCTTAACAGGTTAAAAGAAATGGATGAACGTCGCCATGAGATGATCCGTAATAACAGGAAGAATCATTTAAACGACACATTAAGATACAGAGATCGGCGGGATCATCACCAGGAAGGCAGACCAATGCCGGATGATCCACCACCTCCTCCATTCCCTGACAGAGATTCAGCCGGTTTTATCCGATAATAAATAGCAGATAATCAAGAAGAATCGGTAAATCATCTGGATTGACTCCGAGTTGGATAAGAAGAGCTCTGTCATCCGAAAAAATATTCATGAACTCCTCCTTTGATAATTCTCCGCTTATTATACTTTGACGGTAGAAATCTATTGCTTCTTTTTTCCTGCCTTTACAGAGTGCCAGGTGACCCATATTTATCTGGTCATGTGCATTTAGTCTTCCAGCTGATAAACGGTCATAGTATTTTTCAGAATCATCAAACCTTCCCAATGCAAAATAGCAATATGCTATCGGCCTTAATATTTTAAGATTACCAGGTTCATTATACTCAACCCTGAAATAATATTTTAATGCCTGCTCATACTCCTTCAGATCAAGATAACAGTGAGCCGTCATGATTATAGTATGAATATTTTCCGGCTCCATTTCACATGCCTGCATATAATATTCAAGAGCTTCCTCATTCCTGCCAAGTCTCCGCAAACATAATCCTATTTTCTTTATCGTCCAGGCTCTTCTGTCAATAAGATCTGCTCTTCTGTAAAACTTAAGTGCTTCTTCATAGTTATCACTCACCTGGTAACAATAGCCTATTTTTTCGTATAACTGTGGATCGGATGGTTTTTCATGTACCAGTTTAAGGAAAAGATGAAGGGCATCCTCGTAAAAATTTTTACTGAAAAAGTAATCTGCAAGGCCTGCTTCAGCCTCTACTGCATTACATGTCATCCTGAAAAACTCTGAATTGTAAATGTCCATCTTACCAGTAAAAAGGTCTTCAAACTCTTTCTTATATGGCGAAAGTTTATAAAACCTGTAAATATCCTGAAGATACTGGGTAACATTAGTTCTGAAGCTTTTATAAGGATCAATTGCCGATTCATCTTCATTTAACTGCTGAAGGCCTTCAAGTTCCATACGAAAAACTTTCAGCATCATGCTTTTTTGAGCTGATGGAAGATATTTAAGGTTTAAAAGCAATGAATATTTGTCGGAATTGCATATAAAAGGAGTCTTGTACAACGCCTCTGCAAGTTCATTGGTTCCCGGACCAAGAATCTCATCCCTGTAAATCTCATCTACAGTCTCATGATCGGGATAAAATGGTACAAACCAATTCTGGAAACTCTTGAAGAAATCAAAATGCTTCATATTTGTGAAAGCCGACATGTAAACATCTGCTCCCTCCATCTGGAGCTTTGTCAGTTCTTCCATAGTTTTGAAAATCTCTTCGGAATCGTTGAACATCTCAGACCATGCCGGATTTTTCTCCTCATTCTTATCAAGGGGTAATATGTTATCCAGATCAAGTTTTTCTTCAATCCTTGGTTTTAGTTTTGCAACCTGGGGTAAGATCTCATCCTGTAGTTTTCTGCTGAGTTTTTCAGTCTCCTTTGACCTGATAGTCTGTAAAACAATGATCCTGCAGTGTTCTCTGAACTTACTGTTCCTGGCCATATCCTTAATCCTGTCCGTAATATCAGGATACAATAATATTCTTCCATTATAATAATGCAGATTCAAAATCAGACCCGAAAGAGCTCTCTCCATTACCTGTTCCTGTCCGGCTTCATAAATACTTATTAAGTGAAAAAGCTTTTCAGATTGCCATGTTCTCAGAGAACTTAGTGTAACTGCGGTAGTAAAAATACTCGCTTCATGCCATCTGAACTTACCGGATTTCAGAATAATGCTAATAAGACTGTTTTCGGCTTCACCATAATAATCCGTTAACCAGAGATGATTAAAAATATTCTGGATCAGCTGCTTATGCTTTCTTGAAATTTCAGATTCAGGATTAGGATTTATCTCATTGCTCAATTTCAGCCACTCATCAAGTTCTGATTTAAACATCAGATCATCCACAGTCTCTACTATTGTTTTGCCGCTCAGTTTCATCTCTTTTTCAGCCTGTTGCTTTACCCAGTAGGTATGCCATCCTGAATAGTGTGACAATATGTCCTGCCTTACCCGGTCCGAGAGTCCAAGAATTGATTGTATCAGTTTAATATAAATCTTATTGCGCTCAGGATCATTTATTCCTTCAATAGTGTATGTTAACATGTTCCTGTAGGTCATCACCAGGTTATCATATTCATCACGCAGATCGCCGGATGAAGAACTGGTAATCATATCATTCAGTATATCAAGGCTTTGTTTTATTTTTTTCTCTGAAACAAGAGTGCAAAGTCTTTTATGTTGTTGTATAACTTTTATTACGTCCATCATCTTTTGTGCTTTGGAAATGATATATGACAAAAAATCATTTCATTATATAGAACTCATAACTACAACAATCAGACCGTTTAGAAAACATCTTAACAAAACCATAATTTTCAGGAATCTCCTCACGGTGTATCGTCTGCTTTTTAGCTATATCTTTAAATGATAAGCAGAGATTGTTTCATAAAATGAATTAATTAATCTTTCTTTGATATCATTTCAGAAGTTATAACCAATACTGATATAGCCTTTTATTTTCTTGAAATAATCCTGCCGGCTGTTGTTCCCATACATAATCCCGACCTTAACAGGACCAATTATTGACATATAACCCGCACCAAGACCATAACCTGTCAGAATTGAATATCCTTTCTGGCGATTTGCTTCCTGCACTGCAAAAATGTTTGCCATCATATTCAGATGGAAATTTTCAGACAATTGGATATCCAGCTCACTTCTTATTCCTGCCAGTTTTTTTACTGGAATTTCATTAGAATGGAACCCAGTCATCGGAACAGATCTTTTATTAAGTGATTTTATGCCGCCAAGCAGGAAGAAATTGTTTTGAGATGAAACCGAATCCGAGTCAGTTATAAAGAGAACATCTCCACCTAGGGCAAAGGTCAGCTTGTTAACAGAAGAGAAATAATGTATAAGACTTCCATAAAGTGTAAAGAACCTGTCAAACGAAAATTCTCCATGATCGCTATCTTTAAAAACTGTTTTTGAGGAATCAGTTTTGATACTTCCTGACTCGAGCCTGGATGTGCTTACTGAAACATTAAGTATTCCTCCTTTGTCGGGAAAATGCTTTGTGTCAACAGTATTTCTTTGATAATCATAAGTTGCAGTAAAATAATTATATGAAAGGTTTTTAAGATGAACATCTGAATCATAACGAAGAATGAGATTCAGATTTTCATAGTTTCCTGAAACGGTCATCAACTGGTTAAGTCCCAATCTCCTGTTGACGGAAACACCGGATATGAAATTTCTGCTTAATGCATTTCCTTTGTCTCCTCTTAATTCCAGCATTGGCAGCAGCGTATTATCAGCATAAAAATTTGCCGATAATCCAAATTTCTGATTTCTGTCGATGAACTGAAGAGCGTTAAGTTCAAACCTGTAATACTGGCCCAGATAAGAATTCAGATTGATAACAG
>JGI20214J51088_10000528_pt1 | contig 26578 bp, 21 predicted proteins | sample WetSurMetagenome_FD_51088 | JGI IMG/M metagenome (IMG submission 51088) | reverse complement strand
CCCTTTTTTCTTTGGTGGTGACTTTTGGTGGTGACTCCTTCCAATTTGCTTATTGATATGGCCGTACTCCCTCGCAATGATTGAAGATAGTGGTCGGTGGTTGTCGCTTTCTCATGGCCAAGGAGCATTTGAATATCCGTTAAAGGAACGCCCATTTGGTCGAGCAGTGATGCGCCGAAATGTCTCAAGGCATGGAATCCAAAAGGCTTGACCCCGGCTCTCTTGCAAAGACCTTTCATCAGCTTCTTACGGTAATCATAAGGCTGGCCGTCTTTGTTGGTGAACAAATATTCGCCCGTTCTCGGTATTTTCGATAATGCCTGGATTAATACTTTGTTCTTCGGTATTTTGATTTCTTTCAAATCGCTGTTTTTGGACTTCCGGGTATAGAGTGAAACATAATCCGCGTGATTGTCTTCCCATCGGATCTTGTTTACCGATGAACTCCGGCCCATGGTGTGGATCATCACCAAGAGATATAGCCGATCCAGGCCTCTTGAGATTGCCAAAACCTTTTTGACATCCTCGATGGGTGGAATGTATTTTTTCTTGCGATCCACCGGCCTCATCTTGATCCGGGCTGTCGGGTTAACGTTGAACCATTCCCTTTCTATGCCGTGATTGAACAACGCTTTTATTAGGCGTAGTTCTTTATTGGCTACTTGCGGATAGAGAATCTCCCTGAGATAATCTTCTACATCCTCTCGGGCGACAGTCTTTAAGCGACCCCATCTCAAGATTAATTTTTTAAAGAGCGTCTGATTCTCCTTTAGGTACTTCGGCGTCCGGTAAGTCTTCAACTCCTGCAGTCTGCTCTCGCACAAGGCGATAAAGTCCGAATTCGTCTTTTTTAGATTTACCCTTGCCTTTGCCTCTGCGGTTACCGCTTCCTGCTTGGTCTTGTATCCGCCTTGACGTTGTCGCATTCTCCCTTGCCAAAAGTCGTACATCCATTTCCCGTGATGACGGTAAACCATTGCTTATCACCTCCCTTAAATTGTTAAATAACCGGGCTTTGTCAAAGCGCACGAGTGCGCCGATCTTAAAGCCTCCAAGTGTTTCGTAATGTTTGTATACGAACCACTTGGACGCCCTAAGAATCAGGGCGACTTCTTCGGCGGTCAGGAGTTCCATTTTGTTTTCCCACGTTTCATGTTTAAGGTTTATAATTCCGCCGGTTCCAAAGGCACCAGCGGAAACCAACCCGACTGCTTTTTGCGCTCTGCTTTTGTTTGCACTTCAAGCTTTCTGAACATCGGCGGCCTGGGTGCTTTAGCCAGTCCTGTCTCGTTGGGAGTCCGGTAAGCGACATGATATTTTTCGATGAACTGGATGTCTTGCGCCGTGCAGCCGATTTCCCGACTGAGAAGCTGGGCCTCTTTGTGCCCGACGCGGAAGCTTACGACGTTTCCGACATTGCACATGAGTTTCGTCATGCGTTCATCAATCATGGCGAAGTCCTGAGTCGAAAGAATCACCGACAGCTTATACTTACGCCCCTCTTTCAAAGCATCGGGAAAGTTTGAATATGCGGAGACGTAATTTTGACACTCGTCAATGTAGAGAGCAAGTGGTTTGTATTCTTTCGGACGCTCATAACGAAAATAATTAGTGATGCCCTGGGCAACCAGCGTGCCGGTAAAGATCATCTTTTCGCGGCTCATACCGAAGCAGTCAATGATAAGAGTTTTTCCCTGACGGATAAACTCGCCCCATTCGATTGAATCATGGCCGCAGAGAATATGAACCATCCGGTCGTCGTTTAACAGGAAGTTTAACCGGTTAATAATCCCGTCTCTTGTTTCGTTATCGCCCTTTAAGTTCTCGATATAGTCTTTAACCAGCAACAAACTCTTGCGGTTGTTTGCGAGACAGTATTTAACCGCTCTGTCCAGTATGCCTCTCATCTTAACCGTCAGCTTGTCATTGGGAGTGGTTAAGACGATCACCTGGTTGATGCTTTCGGCGATATTGTCCGAGATCTGGTTTGGATCATACGGAGCGCGCATCGGATTCAGCGCGACGGGGCTTTTCAGGGAACAATAGATAGCCTTTCCCTTCGAGAGCGAATAACAATCGGCGGCCAGAAATCCGGCCGGTTCGATCAAGACTTTCGCTGTCGGATAAAAACAGTCCTGGCTCCACCAGTGGGAAAGCAGGGAACTTTTGCCGGTTCCCGACTTTCCCATGAGGAGTACATGGACGTACCGGTCAGTTATGTAAACCGGCACGTCCCCGAGCCCGATTTTAATTCGCGGAAGGTCCATTTAGTATTCCGTCGAATTCGCGCTCTTTGATTTGGAATTCAAGAGCACTTAACTTAACTTCGTTTTCGAGCAGCTGATTTTTGCGCTGTGCCTCAATTACCTTTTCCTGACGTAACTGATTATCGAGAGTCACCGCGTTTATCAATTGCTGTTTCCCGATGGCTTCCAGTGTCATCATGTTCTGGCGATGCTCGAATTCCTTAAACTGCAACTGAACATCCGCGCTGAAGGTCATCAAAGCTTTCATGGCGGCAAGGTTGTCAATAACCATTTCCTTTTTGCTTCTGGCTATCGATGCCTCACGCTGCGTAGCCTTTTCCATTCTGCCCAGCTTCCAGTTATGCTTCCAATCTGCAACCACTCCGCTACCGTAGTTCATCTGTGGAACAGTTGCAGGCATCGCATTCTGGAACAGTTCGGGAAGCATCGGGAACTGAGGCTGAATAATTTGCAGTCCGTTGTCGTTATGCTTCGGCTTTGCCATGTTTGCCTCCAATGTAGGGAGCCATAGTTTCCGCCCAGATGCGGGTGGCCTCGATGCGCTGATTTTCAGCCAGCATTTCCTGCTGGCCATCTGACTTGCCCGAGCGGTAGCCAAGCCACCAGCCAAGCAGGAATGCGGTTACGACTACGATGATTGTGGTTAACGTTGTCATCTGATCCTCCATACGTGATAGGGTTTATACACAAAACGGTCTTTGTAGACGATGCGGTCACGATAGACTACTCTCTCGACCACCCTGGGAACCGGACGATCAACGTACACGATCTTCTCGACCGGCTTTTCCACAACTTTTTCGACCACAAACGGCTTGTCGATGTACTTCGGAACCTCTTGTTTTACATAACGCACCACCTCCACTTCTTTGGTCTCGCGGAATTGCAAGACCGCCCAGGTTAATACGGAAAGAATTATTACCACCGCAATAAGGTGTTTCATAATGCCTCCTTTAATGGGATTGTCCCGTCTATGACGAGATCGCCGGACACAACGATGTCAAAGTGTGGAATCCGATATTTGAAGAGTGACGAAAGATAGTCAAGAGCGTCAGGCCAACTGCGCCAAACGTCTATCTTCTGCTTGAGATACTGTTCGGGTTCGTTATTGACGACTTCGAGGATGAAGCAACGGCCAATATTCTCACGTTTAAGCAAGACAAGGGCGTCGGGTCGGAGACCGATGCTGGTTATGGTATGTTCACGATAGATTATCGCGTCGTACCGTTTAAGAATTTCGACTGTAGCTTTGGTAAGAAGTTTGGCGTGGTCTTTGTAATCGGATTTGCAGTCAAGCGTTCGGTAAAAGCCGTTGCATTTTTCAATTTCGCCGAGATCGGCTTTGACATTCAGCTTTTTCTGCGCGTTGACTCTGGCGGACTGGATGCTTGTATAGGCTTTTCTGGCGTGAAGGATTTCGCCAATGTCTAAGGCGGTTGCGACCTTGAGGGTGGAAATAAAACCGCTGACCAAACGCATAATATCCCCTTTCGGAGATATCACCGTTTCCAGTCAGCGACACCTACTACTATGTTTACTTAAGATAGCCCCCGGTTTCCTGGCCGGGAAACCGGGGAACTCCCGATGGCTTCTGACGACCACCGGCTCTTTACTGTCCCTGGAAAGCGAGCGTTTCTCGTTGCATTGAAAACCGCTTTCTATTCCGACTGCGGACCCTATTTAAATTATATTAAACTCATAAGCAGATTTCAACAGAAAAATTGCTTATAACCGCCATTATCCCGTGAAATAGCTGATTTTTAAGGAATTAAATTTTGGTTAAGCTCTTCTTTTAACATCAATAATTCATGGATTCATTATAATTTTAAAAAGGGTGGTTTTTAGGGTCAATGGGGTCAGTTAGCAAGACCTTGACACGAGTAAGGTGTCAGTACAATGGAAATGACAAGGAGAAATCCCCGCACAGAGACGGGGAAATCTCTACATTGAAGCGACTCCAATAGTGTTGTGAGTCCTGATTCTCAAAACGAAGTCTTTGAACTTCTCATCTTTGCCTGCACGCAAATCTGCTTCAGCATAGCTGCTCTTGGTAACGCAGCGAGGGCATATTGCATAAGAGCCTATCAGTATACCTCCAACTGCATCGGAGTCGGTGTAATCCGCATTACAGAAGTCACAGGTTACTTCGTCGCCAATGTCAATGACGAAATCAATTTTCATAAGCCGTAAGCTTTACAAGTTAAAACGCTTTCGATATGGTTGCAGACCTTTCCGCAAAGCATAAAGTCCGGACAGTTACAAGACTTCTTGTAGCCGTGGTCCTGCTTTTCCAATACGACCTCGAAACATTCTGACTTGTCGTGTTCCGACTGCACCTTATAGATATCTGTCGTTTCATTATTCATGACGACACCTCCCTTCTAGGACAGGGATTTCTCCTTGTCAAAGAAAGGGGAACTGACGGAACCTTGCGAGTGTCAAGGTGGAGCGAGCGGAGCTGAAATATGGAAGTGCATAGTTCAATTCGATAAAAAGAACAAATAAACGGATGGACGGATTTCGGTCCCCTAGACGGTAAGACGGCCATTCGTTTATTTCCAGAATAGAGAACTGTGCGGTTTCATATTTCAGCGGGAGCGAGAGATTCCTATCGCGCCCGACTTTCCGTATCCGCTTGCGACAACTGAAACCCGCATGCTTCCGGTATCCGCCAAGAAAACGGGTTGTAGGGTGCCCCTACCCAAAATAAAAAACAATGGATAGGGAAAGCCAGACACAAAAAGCACAAGACCCTTAATATCGAAAGACTGAAAGAAATCAAAAGTATTAACCCCAAGCCAATCATTGAGGAATGAGACTCCGTATGCAGATATAACCATAAGGAACAAAAAGGGGAGAGTCAGATAACTCCCCCCGCTATCTTTTTTCAGCCTGAGGCTTCAATGACCCGGCCACCGGTTATCAGATTATGGAACTGGATATGCTTTTCCATAATGACCAGGGGCGGCGAGGACTTCAACGATTCGGTGCAGGCGTTGTAAAAGCTCCACATGTTGCGCGCTTTGAATTCCGGATATGACGGATTCAGCCATTCGGCTTTGACGACCGGCAGCTGCCGGGGGGACAATACCCCGTGCCCGAACAGAAGACCCAACATCTTGAAAGCTTCGCTGTTTCCGACTGCCTGTTGTTTCAAAAGCTCCGCGTCCATGACGATCTGCTCGAAATTCCTGGTACTCCGGTACAGCGTCGAGATGGCCGTATCTTCCAAAGACTTCCAGACATTCACCGTATGCTTTTTCATCACCGTAATGTCGCCAGTGAGAGCCAGATTGTCGCAGACGAACACATTGGCCCCGATGGCGATCCCCACCGCCATGGACTTGTCGTAGCTGTTACGAAAGCCGATGGATAAACCGATTTCCGTGTTGTTGTTTTGAAACACGAGCACGCCGAACATTTGCGCCCCGTCCCGCGCCAAAGCATATTGCTCTTTGGCGAGAGCAAAGCCGGTCAAAATATCCTGCCCGATAACAGACAAGGAATCCGCCAGCTGATTGTGCGGCACCGGCAGATAACTGTCCGTTGCTTCCGGCACCGGCACCAAAGCCAAATCGTCTCGGGTCACGATGCGACCCCCTTTGTGGACTAATAAACTCATGACAAACCCCCTTTGATTAATTCGAGATTACACGCCGGTCGTTTCCGGCTGCTTCCGGCACGGTGTCCGTGCCTGTTTCTTTCCGGAGCGCGCTGCCGATGATACGGTTGACCAGTTCGGTCATTGGAATTTTCAATTCCCTGGCTTTCCGGTAGAGAAGCGGAATATACTCTGCTTTGATTTTCGGACTGTACATGTTTAACCCTCCAAATTGTTAAGGTTCTGCTGCACAGCCAGTCTAGGACAGGCAGGGGGATATATAAGGAGGGGGGAATTGCCGGAGGCGGCAAGCATTGGTTAATGTCGGCGCGATCCTGTCTGCAAGGAAGCGTTGATGTCCCGCTCGACGTCTCTTCTTGGCCGTGAGTATTTGGCCCGAGACAGCGCAATGATGACATCGGCGAAAGAATCGCTGTCAGATGATCCCGGCAGGGTATCGGCACTGAAAGGTTGTGAAGTCATGCCGTCGATCATCAGCCTGAGATAGATCCGGTAATTCGGCAGATTCACAAAGTCGTTTTCTTTAAAGATCGGCGCAAATTCATGCGCCACCACCCGCGCGTCTTTGGCTCCCAGGCGAAAGGCGATTAGGGTGCCGACATTCCCGAATACCGCCGCCCGGATTTCCGGGTCCAATTGCTCGATGTACTGATGGACAAGCGTCAAACTCAAACCGTATTTGCGAGCCTCGGATAATACGTCAGCAAACGACAGGGTAATGAAGTTGTGCATTTCATCCACATAAAGATAGAAAGACGACCGGCTTGCTTCCGGCACATCAGCCCGGCTCATGGCGGCAAGCTGAAGTCTCGTGACCAGCATAGCCCCGAGCAGGGCGCAGTTACCTTCACCGATCCGGCCTTTGGCCAGATTAACGATCAGGATTTTCTTTTCATCCATAAGTGTCCGCAGTTTGAAAGTGTTCTGTCTTTGCCCGACAATGTTTCGCAGCGGCACGCTGGCGAGGAATTGCCCGATCTTGTTTAAAATCGGCGATACGGCGGCGGAGCGCATCCAAGCGGAATACTTGTCGTATTCCGAAAACCAAAACTCCCGCACTTGCGGATGCGCGACTTTGAGCAACACGCCCTTTCTGAATTCGGCATCGGTAAGGAGCCGGGGAATGTCCAGCAAAGTGCTGTCCGGCCTTTCCAGCAGCGTCAGAATCGAATACCTCAGGATATGTTCCAGGCGCGGCCCCCAAAAGTCCGACCAGATTTTTTTGAACACCGCGATGAGACCCGAAGCCACCACGTCGTGATAATCGGCGTGGATGCGCTCCAATGGATTGAAAGCAATCGGATACTCCATATCCGCCGGATTGAAATATATGACATCGTGAATACGGCTCCGGGGAACCAAAGCCAAGACTTTTTCCGCCAAATCCCCGTGCGGATCGATCAGCGCGATCCCGTTTCCGTCCTTCATGTCCGAGTGAATCATATTTTCGATCAGAGTGGATTTGCCGGTTCCGGTCTTTCCGATGATGTAAATATGCGCCCGTCGGTTCTTTTCTTTGATACCGAAAAGTTTCCTGATGTCGTGGTAATTGGTAACCGCGAAAAAGGTGATCTTTTCCGGATTCTGTTTTTGTTTGTCCATTAACCCAGTCTAAAAGCCAAGAATGTCTCCGGTAAGGTAGGTATTTCTGACGGAGGCGGCAATACTTCCATCCGGTTGACAGATAAACCGCAGATGATAGGATGGGCGCAGTTCTTCAAATCCAATCACTTAAAAAGTGAGAAATACGGCGACCGCAAAATACAAACTAGGGAGGTAAGATGAGCAAAACGATTTTTCTCGAAAATTTGACCACGGACATCAACGATCAATTGGCGGCAATCGACGTTAATGCGTACACCCATGTTGAATTGTTCCAGGATCAATTGCCCGACGACGAAGTTATCGGCGAGCTGAACGACTATGAAAAACGACTCGTGCTGTGGCCGCAAATCTTGTTTGAAGAAATGTTAGAAGATAACCGGGCCAACCGCAACAAAGACGAGAGGCTGCTTGACCCTGCCGTCAGGCGAGAAATTAAACAGCAGACATCTCTCATAAAAGACAGAGTGAAATACCTCTCAGAAGCTTTGTCCCTTTCTCTGATAACAAGATTCGGCGTAATTCCCCAGCCGGTCATAAGGAGTAATTTCAAGGTTGTTTTCAGCAAAGAAACAGATGAAGATAGAAAGAAATTCGACAAATCTCTTATGCAGTCGGCTATGGCCGAATTTAATAGTTCTCTGCATGGTGATCAAACGACCAACTGACCACAGGTCGAAATCAAAGGCTTCCGGATAACCGGCGGCCTTTATATTTTAGAAAAACTGAAAACCTTTTGATTATTTGGCTAAATTGGCGTACAATAAAAGCAATTTGAAGCTAGTCTATCGGTCTAGTTGGCTTTGGCAATAAGTTTGCGAAATACATAAATAGTGTTAATTTACGCGATATGAGCCTTATAGACAATAAAGAAAAAACAATGCTTCAAGCCTTAAAAAACGCTCTGCAAAGCGCAGAGAGTGTTGATATTGAGGTTGGCTTTTTCTATTTCTCCGGGTTTGAACTACTGGCAGAAGAGCTGAGGGATAAGCACGTCAGAATTATTGTCGGCAAGTATATTGATCCGGAATGTATCCCTGATATCGTTTTGAGAGATAAGAACGAAGGCGATAATTTCGATCTTGATCCGTTCATGCCGCGACGAGCCATCAAATCCCGTTCCGAGAAGAAAGAATTTTATACCAAAGGCTTTGTCAATTTTGTTAATGATACATCGCTGTTTGATTCATCGGATAGCCAGAAGGCACTCAAGATATTCATATCGAAGATTGAAAACGGTTCGCTTGAGCTGGTAATGGCTTCTCGTGTCGAGCACGGGAAAATGTATATCATCCACAACAAACAGGAGCTTTCGCAGGGCGGCGATTTTCCGGGGACAGTTTTTATCGGATCAAGCAATTTTACTTATCAAGGCTTGCAAGGTCAGGGAGAGCTTAACGCCCAAGATAGAAATGCGGATAAATATAACGAATATTGCCGGAAGTTTGAACAGCTATGGGCGGATTCGGAAAATATAAATGTAGCGACAAAAATATCCAATCAGGATTTTCTCAAAAAGCTTCAAAAGGAATTATGGCTGTATTCTAACCCAAGTCCCTTTGAAGTATACATCCGCGTCCTCCACGAGTTATTTGCGACTGACGACAATCTGACAATCAGAACACCGGAAACCATCACTGGCGGAACTTATTCCGATCTTGAATATCAGGTCGATGCGATAAAGCTGGGATTGGATCGAATCGAAAAATATGACGGTGTGATTGTAGCTGATGTCGTTGGTCTCGGGAAAAGTATCATTGCTTCAGCGATTGCCAATAATCTTGATATGAAGACGATTATTATCACGCCCCCGCACCTCAAGGACCAATGGGAAGAATATCAAGAGGAGTTCAAGCTTCGAGGAGCAAGAGTCTTCAGCATCGGAAAGATCGATGAGATTTACGACAGATATTCGGAAACTAGCGAGCCTATTTTAATAGTTATTGATGAAGCTCACAGGTTTAGAAATGAAGACACTAATGACTACAAATTACTTCATCAAATTTGCCGCAGCCATCCAAAAAACAAAGTTTTGATTATTACCGCGACGCCTTTTAACAATGATCCGAAAGATGTTTTTGCCTTGGTTAAACTCTTTCAAACGCCAGGACAGGCAACGATTAAATCGGTGGACAATCTGTCCATGAGATTCAGAAGTCTCATTGATAGATATAAAAAACTCCGCAACTTCATGCGGAAGAGTCCTAAGGAGTCCGCTCATATCAACAAGGAAAGCGATCAGATAGCTTTGGAACTGAGACGGCTTATAGAATCGGTTATCATTCGCCGGTCGAGGATAGATATAAAAACCATTACCCGCTATAGGGAAGATCTGGAAAGGCAGAAAATTGAATTTTCAGAGGTCATTGGACCGGAATTGTTGGAATATAATCTTGGCGAGATTGCTGAATTATACGTCCGAACCATTGAAAAAATAACTGGCGAAGATGACGGCGGCAAGTTTACGGGAGCCCGCTATGAACCGGCCAAATTCATTAAAGAGGGTAAGCGGGCGGAATTCATAAAACAACTTGGTCCGGATATGGACGAAACCGATCTGAAAACAGCTCAGTCTAACTTGGCGAAGTTCATGCGCCGCTTGCTGGTCACCCGCTTTGAAAGCTCAAAAGCAGCATTTGAAATTACTTTGAGCAAGATGATCGAATCTAATATCCTGATAGAAAAATGGTGGACGCAGCTCGGCAAGATTCCGATTCAGAAAAAAGGCCAGATACCTGATCCGGAAACCATTATTCAGGACACCTCTGATAATCTCGAACAGGATATCAATGCCGAAACCCTAGATGATGAACTCAGGAAATTAAATGAATCAAAGGGACTTATTACTATCGATATAGATTTGATTAAAGAAGACTTCATCAAGCAGGTGCGTGCTGACAAGGAAATTCTTTCGAAGATAAAAGAAGAATGGTTTGGAATCAATTCCAAGACTAAGGATTTCGATCCAAAGACAGATTTTCTTGTCGAAACCATCAATCGTAATCTAGCTGAAGATAAGAATAGGAAAATAGTGATTTTTTCCGCCTACGCCGATACTGTCAATTATCTTGCTAAATCATTAAGGGAGAGGGGAGTAAAAAGAGTCTTTAGCTATACAGCAGCGGATTCCAGCACGACAAACAAAAAGATCATAAAGAATAATTTCGATGCCGGAATAAAACAGAGCAAACAAGAGAACGACTATGATGTTTTGATTGCTACTGATGCCTTGAGTGAAGGATACAATCTTCACCGGGCCGGAGTAATTATAAACTATGATATTCCATACAATCCGACGCGCGTAATTCAGCGTATTGGCCGTATCAACCGTATCAATAAGAGAGTCTTTGAGAATATCTATATTTATAACTTTTTCCCGACCTATATCGGTGAAGCCGAAACCAGGATTCAACAAATATCACGATTGAAAATTGACCTCATAAATAACTGTATCGGTAGCGATACTCGGACCCTGACAAAAGAAGAAGACTTGAAGAGCTTCTTTAGGGAGGAATACAAGAACGAGGAAGAAAAACAGGAATCCTTGTCTTGGGATGCCAAACCGAGAGAAATATACGACCAGGCTAAAAAAGATGCGGATCTGATGAAAAAAGTCATGGACATTAAAGCCCGCAGTCGTGTGGTCAGAACAGAACAAGAAAATCCGCTGATCATCGCTTTCGGGAAGAAGGGCAGCCACGCAATCTTTGCTATGAAAAACACGGAAAGCGAACCGTCGATTGTTTCAGCGGAAATTGCTGTCCCATTCTTTGAGGCAAACGTCGATGAGAAAGGCCAGCCGGCCGATGAACAGTACGATTCAACGTTCACCTTGGTGCGAGATGCGCTGTTTGCCAAAAATCCATTGCCCAAAATTGCCGGCAGGCGCGCCGATGCGCTAAACATTCTCAAAGTTCTAGGTGGTAAATTGCCAGAAGCAAAAGATTATTGCAAAGATGTCGATGACATTATCAGGAAATATGACGATATAAGCGAAGGAGCGTTAAAGGATATTGCTCAGTTGTCGCTCAAAAATCTCAATTCAGCGTATGACGAGCTAAAAACAATCATTCCTGAACATCAAATCAGAGTTATTAATGAAAGGGCTCATAGATTGGAATCCGAACACGAGGCAATAGTTCTGAGTGAAGAATTAAGAAAATGAATCTAAAAAAAACCTACAATCAAGCATCATTTCTTGAATACATCAAGAATGATTTTCTCCCGTCATTTTCTAAGGATGTCCGGGCTGTTGATATTGACGATAAATATAAAACTATCAGAGAAGCCACTTTTCTCGGCGATTGCGAAGAACTGGAATTATCCGTTTTTGAATTGAAGGTAGACGGATCAGCGGAAAAGAAAATCTCGCAAGCCAGGGACGGCTTCCGGATAATGAAGGAGTATCAGGTCTATCGCGCCTTAATGGCGTATTATAGCGACGATGATTTAAACTGGCGATTTTCCTTAATGCAGATGACTCCCGATATAAATGAAAAGGGTAAAGTCATAACAAACATTTCTAATCCTCGCCGCTATTCTTTCTACTTAGGACCCGATGCAAAAACAAAAACGCCCGAAAGATATCTTATCAAAGAAGGTAAAGCAGTAGATTTCGATGATTTGTTAAAGCGGTTTTCTGTAGAAGTTGTTAATAAGGATTTCTATAAAGATATCGCCAGATTTTTCAATCGTTTGGTTGGAGGCGATGTTAAACTAGAAAGCAAAGCAGAACATTTTGAAGCGGAAATGAATTTGCCTTCAGTTGACAAGAGTGACAAAAAAACATATCAAGAATTTGCTGTTAGATTAATTGGTCGTATTATTTTTTGTTGGTTTTTAAAGCAAAAGAAATCTGACAAAAAAATCTCACTGCTCCCGGATGAATTTCTTTCGGTATCCGCCGTGAACAAGAATTATGATTACTATCACAATGTTTTGGAGAAAATCTTTTTTGAAGTATTAAACAAACCGATAAACCAACGCAATCCTGAGCTAACAAATGGCTATAGCAAAATACCTTATTTAAATGGAGGTCTGTTTGATCCTCAGGGAGAGGATTTTTATGATAATCGACCAAATTGGGCTCTGAAGATACCCGATAAATGGTTTTTAGACTTATATGAGGTTTTAGATACATATAACTTCACAATAGACGAAAATACTATCCTGGATGTCGATCTATCAATTGATCCGGAAATGTTGGGTCGTATTTTTGAAAACTTACTTGCTGAAATAAATCCTGAAACCGGACAGTCGGCCCGTAAATCAACCGGCAGCTATTATACTCCAAGGCAGATCGTTGATTATATGGTTGATCAGAGCCTCATTCAATATTTATTGAACAAGTCGAGAATTTCAGAAGATAAAATTAGAGCTCTGGTTTCAATCGATGAATCCGATGATGCGCAATTCCCACTAACTAATGATGATAGGCAGAAAATTGTTAGTGCTCTTGATGAGGTGAAAATTATTGATCCGGCATGCGGGTCCGGAGCTTTCCCGATGGGAATTTTGCAGAAGATTGTATTTATGCTGGGGAAAATTGATCCCGACGGTCAACTCTGGTTTGAAAAGAAAACGGAAAGTCTTGATTTGCTTCTCAAGGAAGAGTTTAAGAAAAAGTTCGAAAATGAGAATTTTGACTATATACGAAAAACTGGTGTTATTCGCGACAGTATTTACGGTGTTGATATTCAGCCAATAGCCGTTGATGTAACCAAACTCAGATGCTTTCTTACGCTAGTGGTTGATGAAGATATTTTTGATGATGCAGACAATCGAGGAATCAAGCCATTGCCTAATCTTGAGTTTAAATTTGTAGCTGCAAATACGCTGATAAATTTACCGGGCACAGTTTCTCGCGGTGGGCAGACTGGATTATTTGAAGACGAGGCGGAAATCAAACAGTTGGTAAAACTGCGCGATCAGTATTTTGTGAGTAACGGTCAAAATAAGGATTTAATCAAATATAAATTTAAAGATGTTCAGAAGGAGATGTTTAAGAAACAGATTAAAGTTGGTGGCGAAGGTAAAATGACGATGGCACTTGCCGATTGGGATCCGTTTTCAAATAAAGCATCCAGCTGGTTTGATCCTAAATGGATGTTTGGGGTTAATAAATTTGATATTGTTATTGCAAATCCACCATATATAAACATAAGTAAAATTGATAAAGACTTGGTTGAAAAATATAAGTCAGAGTATAAAGCCGCACAATATGGAAGATTTGATTTATATGTTGTTTTTATTGAAATAGCGCTTAATCTCCTAAGCGAAAAAGGAGTTCAGAGTTTCATTATTCCCGATAAACTATGCTATCAAAAGTATGCAATAAATATTAGAAAAATCATTGTAGATTCATGTGATATTAAACAAATTATTAATTTAAAAGGAATTAAGATATTTGAATCCGCTGTTGTAGATAATATTGTATATGTGCTTCAAAAAGGGAATAGCAAAGATAACGCTGTTAACATTGTAAATGTAAAAAAAGGTCAGCGTCTAGAAGAATGCTTGACGAATAATCCATCTATTATAATGCAGGCTATGTTTAAACAGTTTAATGAATGTATGTTCAGATTGTCTATAAAGGATGATGATCTAAAAATATTAGATAAAATAAAGAACAAATCCCTCCTATTAAGGCAAATATGTTATGTGAGCTTTGGATTGCAGCCGGGTAATTTGGATAAATTCGTCTTTAACTTAAAGGAAAACCAAGAGAAAGCCAGTATAGATAAGGCTCATCAAAAAAAGTTTCTTAGAGGTAGGAATATAAATAGGTATTATATTACCTATTCGGATGATATTATATTTTATCTTCCAAAAGAGCTGCATCGTCCGGCCTTTCCCGAACTTTTTGAGAATAATAAAATTATTATTTCAGAAATAAGTAGAGATATAAGGTGCGCCTTTGATAGTGAACATTATTATAGTAATGAAAAAACAGTCTTGGTTGTTCCATGGAAAATACTCCAAATTGTATCTCAGGATGTATTATCAGGCAGGGGAATTCACTTAGTAGGTGATAACATCGTAAATTCTGAGAAATTCTCTTTGTTATTCATTTTGACAATTCTCAATTCTAAAACAACGAACTATTATTTTCAAAAGCTAATTTCTGATGGTCTTAATGTTTATCCTGATAATGTTCGCGAATTGCCCATACCTGATATTTCACTTAAACAACAGAAGCCTTTCACTGATATTGTTGATGATATTTTGAAAATTACAAAATCAGAAGATTATACGAATAATTCCGAAAATCAGAATAAGGTCAAAGAATATGAAAAGCAAATTGACCAAATGGTTTATAAGCTCTATGATTTCACTCCGGAGGAAGTCGATATTATTGAAAACTCAAACAAGTAATAATTTACTAAGTCAGCGGAAAGAATAAATGTTTGAAGAAATTGTTAGCTACATGAACGGTACAACAACTCATTTCGGGTCGGATATTGATAGGGCAGGGTTGTGGACATTCGCCTTCGCACGGGCTGGTTCAATTTTGTATGATTAAAGCAGACTGGTATCAATTTAGAGCTAAGTTTAGTGAGAATCCCCAAGCGAACTTTGAATGGTTCTGCTATTTATTATTTTGCCGAGAATATAATAAGCGTTTTGGTATTTTTCGTTTTAAGAATCAAGCAGGGATCGAAACAAACCCCATTACTCAAGACGGTGAACTGATAGGTTGGCAAGCGAAACATTATGAAACCACCTTGTCAGATCATAAGGATGATTTGTTGAAAGCCCTTACAAAGAGTAAAAAAGATTATCCAGGCCTTACAAAGCTGATTTATTATACCAACCAAGAATGGGGACAGGGGAAAAAGCAAATTGATCCACAGGCGAAAATAGATATAGAAAATAAGGCAAAGGAAATGCAGGTTAAAATAGACTGGCGGACATCAAGTTACTTTGAGTCCACTTTTGTTTCTGTCGAGAATGAGATAATCGCGCGACACTTTTTCAGTTCAGGCAAGAGCATTCTTGATCTTTTGATCGAAAAAGAAAAACATTCTGAAAATGTTTTATATGAAATTCAGACAAATATAACTTTCGGCGATCATAAAATAGAAATTGATAGGCAAGATTTATTAAAGAAACTTCAAGAAGAGTTAAAGCAAAAGCAGGTAGTAGTTTTAAGCGGGGTTGCCGGGGTCGGTAAAACCGCTGTTATAAAGAACCTTAAACAAACGCTAAATAATGATGTTCCTTTCTATGTTTTTAAAGCAAGTGAGTTAAATATTAGCAACATAAATACTATATTTGAAGGCTTCACTCTACAAGATTTTATAGCAACACATTCCGACGAAGAAAACAGGATCATCGTCATCGATTCCGCAGAGAAACTCCTGGATCAAAAGAATACCGACCCTTTTAAGGAATTTCTTTCTGCTCTTATAAAAAATAATTGGAAAATTATTTTCACTACGAGAAACAACTATTTGGAAGATCTGAATTATCAATTCATCGAAATCTATCAGATCTCTCCAGGCAATTTGGATATACAAAATTTAGGAGTAAAGGAATTAACAGAAATATCGCAGGCATATAATTTTAAACTACCGGAAGATTCCAGGTTATTAGAGTTGATTAAAAATCCTTTTTATCTAAATGAATATTTAAAGCTGTATGAAGAAGGTGAGCAAATTGATTATGTGAAGTTTAAAGTTAAACTTTGGAACAAGATAATTAAAAAAGCAAAGCCCGCTCGCGAACAATGCTTTGTGCAAATTGCCTTTCAGAGGGCCAATGAAGGCCAATTCTTTGTTACTCCAGCTTGTGAGTCCGAGATTCTGAATGAATTAGTAAACGATGGCATTCTGGGATATGAAACAGCCGGATATTTCATAACGCATGATATTTATGAAGAATGGGCATTAGAAAAAAGAATTCAAACAGAATTTATTAAAAATACTAAAAATAGTGATTTGTTTAAAGCAATTGGGGAGTCGCTGCCAATTCGTAGGAGTTTTAGAAATTGGGTATCTGAAAAGCTATTACTAAATGATGATTCCGTAAAGCGTTTTATTGAGGAAATTGTCGGCGAAGATGAAATCGAATTGTTTTGGAAGGATGAGATTTTAGTATCTATATTACTTTCTGATTATTCAGCGGTATTCTTTGAATCATTTTCAGAAAAACTACTACAAAACAATCAAGCGTTATTGAAACGACAAACATTTCTTTTGAGGCTTGCCTGTAAAGAGGTTGATAATGATTTTTTTAAAAAGTTAGGAGTAATCGATTTAAATATATTTTCAATTAAGTATGTTTTTACCAAGCCGAAGGGAAGCGGTTGGCAAAGTATCGTAAAGTTTGTTTATGACAACTTGGATAAAATAGGCATCGAGAATACTTATTTTATTTTGCCAATAATTCATGATTGGAATAGTAAGATTAAAGAAGGGGAGACAACAAGACTATCAAGCCTTATTGCTTTAAAATACTATCAATGGTTGATTCAAAAAGATGCTTATTATTCCAAAGAAGATGATGTCAAATTATATCAAACCATTCTATATGGAGCTTCAGAAATAAAAGACGAACTGAAGACAGTTTTCGATCAAATATTAAATAATAAGTGGAAAGAACATCGAAATCCTTATTGCGATTTAATAAAACACATTTTGACAAAGCTGGGAGACAACATAAAGGTCATCAAAGTCCTCCCCGGATACATTTTAAAATTAGCAGATTTATTCTGGTTTCAAATTCCCGATAAAACCGATCCCTATTCGCGTTCTCATATGAATATCGAAGAGGAGTTCTGCATCGAGCCGGATCATTTAGACTATTTCCCTGCGAGTGCATATCAAACGCCAATATATTGGTTACTTAAGGTTTCTCTTAGACAAACAGTCGATTTCATTTTAGACTTTACGAATAAGACGGTTGAGTGTTTCGCCAAGTCCGAATTTGCAAAAAATGAGGTCGAGGAAATAGAAGTATTTGTTGAGGCGGAAAAGCCCGTAAAACAATACATATGTAATAGGCTTTGGAACACATACAGGGGAACACAAGTTTCCACTTGTTTGTTGGAGTCGATGCATATGGCCCTGGAAAAACATTTTCTTGAGGTAGGGGAGAACGCCGATTCAAGAACTCTTGAAAATTGGCTTTTGTATCTCGTGAAAAACTCTAAATCCGCTTCAATTACGGCGGTAGTTACGAGCATTGTCTTAGCTTATCCAGAGAAATCTTTTAATGTTGCAAGGATATTATTTCAAACTAAAGAGTTCTTTCTTTTTGATACAAGCAGGATGATGCTCGATCAGACTGTAAAAAGTCATTATTCCATGGGGTATGGATTAAATTATGATAAGAAAGTATTTCAAGATGAGAGAATTGCTACTTGTGATGATAAACATAGACAATCATCATTGGAGCATCAGGCCTTAAACTATCAATTTTTTAGGAGTGGAGAAGTTAGCGAAGAAGCAGCCAAAGCAAGACAACAGATAATATGGAGTATTTTTGACAAATACTATAGCGAACTTCCAGATAAATCCAAAGAAACTGAAAATGATAAAACCTGGAGGCTTTTTTTAGCGAGGATGGATAGGAGAAAGATGAAACCGACCATCGACAAAAAAGATGGTCAAGTTCTTATAAATCTTAATCCTGAAATCGACCAGGACCTTAAAGAATTTTCCGAAACAGCACTTAAAAAGAGCTCTGAATCTTTTAAGCATACAGCATTAAACCTATGGTCAAGTTACAAGATAAGAAATGAGCAAGAATATAAAAAATATGAACAATATGAAAATAATCCTAGGCTTGCATTGGAAGAGGTTAAGGAAATTGTTGCTAAATTAATAACAATAGATAAGCCGGATATATTTAAGTCACCTCACTCAGAAGCCGAGACTTTTTATATGTTTCACTATTCTATTCCGGCACATGTCTGTTCTATTTTGATGCGAGATTTTCCAGATAGTCTTTCAACAGAAGAAAAGATATTTTGTAAGGATATCATTATTGAAGTGGCAACTTCATCTTTAAGACCGAATTATAGATACCAAATATTTGATGGCGTAGAATCCGCCATTTCCGTATTGCCTCTTCTTCTTGCAGAATTTCCAGATGAAAGTGAAATCATTAAAACGACTTTATTGTTAACCTTGTTTGATTCATATCCAATTGGTATGTATGGGCCGTTTTCAGATTATCCCACAAAAGCAATTTTAAATAATTTATGGAAAATAAGTTTTAAGGATGCACAATCAATAGTATTCGGATATTTGCTTTTGAAGCCAAAATATGAAGAATTGCGAGATAAGATGCGCAAGGAAAACTACAAAAAAAATATTTACGAGCTGGATAAACATGGAATATTAGCCGAGTTTCTAGAAGAGAACGAAAACGATTTAAAGAAAATAATAGAGAATAAGATCTCTTTAGTTGATCTGAATAACATTGAACAAATAAACTTGGATATCTTAAATACTGCCTTTAAATTGATTCCCTTAAAAACAACGGACGCTGAACATAAAGAAGTGGTCCTATCTATCATCTCCGCTTTTGCTAAGGTTTTATTCTCTAGAGAAAGGGAAGATAGGATTGATTATGCTGTTAGACAATGTTTTATGGAAAAACTGGCTTATTTTGTTTTGAGTTCTTCTGGGCAAGATATTCCCGACTATTTGAAACCCCTTATTGATAACTTCAGAAGTTCGGAAGCTATGGCTGACTTATTTCAGGAAATTATTTCGGCAGAAGACTATTTAGATGCGTATGATAATTTTTGGCAAGTTTGGAATATATTTTATAAAAAAGTGATTGAATTATGTAAAGACGGCGATGGATACTGGTACACGGACAAGATAGTAAAAAGTTATCTCTTTGCTCAAAATCCATGGAAAGAAACGGCGAAATATTGGCATACACTAAAAGATAGTAATGTAAAATTCTTCGGAGAGATTGCAAAAACCATAGGCCATTGTCCCTCTGTTCTTTATTCAATTGCAAAATTGCTAACTGGAATTGGAAATGAATATCTTGATAGCGGAATAACTTGGATTTCCAAAATGCTAAATGACAATAAAAATTTATGGACTGATAAACTGGAACCCAATACAATTTATTATCTGGAAAATCTTACAAGAAAGTACATATATAATAATCGTGAGAAAATAAGAAGAACTAATAAATTAAAAAAAGAGGTCTTGGTAATATTGGAGTTTTTGGTTGATAAAGGATCTGTTGTCGGATATATGCTGAGAGAGAACATTCTGTAGATTGTTCCAATAGAACATATCAGCTGGCTTGCCAGCTTAATTTCTTTGTGCTAACTTTGTAATACATTAACAACCTAATTTACACTTTCCATAAACAAGAATCTTCAGATTAATCGATTTCTTGCGAAAGTCCTAAATCGAACACGCCCGGAAACACCTCCTTTCTAGGGAGAAATTGACGATAATCGAGAAATGTGTCCTATTAAGTTATTTCCTGTCATGGGAAATAATGGGATGCATTGATTATCATCCGGCGGTCGATCTGTTAGTTCGCTAACAGAAACGCCAAGGCTTAACAGAGCTATATAATCTGTAGTCGTGCCTTTTGTACAAGGTGCGCATAGACTCTAGGACTAATCACAAAAATTTGCGAACCCAGAAGAACTCACCTTGTTTATGGCGGGTTTTTTTGTTTTATGGACACTCAAAATCGTGTCGATAATGCGAATGCATTCTACGACAAAACCGAGCCATCCGGACCAAAAATCAGCACCCTGGTGAATGATTTTTTGGAGTACTCGCGCTATGAACTTAACTTTTCACCCCAGACGGTCATCAAATACCGGGAGTCCCTGGGGTGGTTTGTTCGTGATGTCGGCGATAAGGATATTACCAAACTGGCCGTTCAGGATTTTATCCGACTTAAAAAAGTCATGATTGAAAGGGGGGCCGGTCAATCGCGAATAGCCAGCGTCGTTTTCGCCACCAAAACCTTTTTGAACTATTGCCGGAATTTCCTGAAGCTCGACACTCTGGAGCCGAAGCAGATCAGACCGCCGAAAAGAGTGAAGAGAGAAGTTATTTTTCTCACAAAGGACGAAATCGAAATATTTGTGGGAACGATTGGCGACAAGACCATGACCGATCTGCGCTTCCGCGCCATCGTTGAAACCATACTCGGCACCGGCATGCGTATCAGCGAAGTTCTATCGCTTAACCGCAAGGACATTATTTGGGATATGAAGGAAGCCAAGATCGTCGGCAAGGGCAATAAAGAAAGGCGAGTGTTCTTTACCGACCGGGCTTTGAAATGGATCATTAGATATCTGGAGAGACGCACTGATTCCTGCGAGGCTCTTTTCATAACCAAAGGCGAACCTCAAAGACTGACACCGGGTGACATGTGGCGATTTTTCAAGACGCACAGGTTGAAGTCGAAAATAAACAAAAAAATTACGCCGCATATTCTTCGACATACTGTAGCCACTAATCTGGTCTTCAATGGCTGTCCGATTGTGCATGTCAAAGAAATTCTCGGTCATGAACGGCTGGATACCACTTGCCGATACTATCTTGGCGTGGACAAAGAGCTGGCGAGAAAGGCGCATGGCCAGTTTTTAAATCTTTGACATGGGAAACAACATTCATGACTTGAAAGCATCCCTTTTGTCTTTAAAGTAACTAATAATGATAAAATACGACAATTATTCATAGAACCAAATCATGTGAGATATACTCAAATATGGAGAGCTAAATACCATGAACAGACAAGTTGGGAAAAATGATCTTTGCCCATGTGGATCGGGCCAAAAATATAAATATTGTTGTATCGCTAATGAACAAAAAGAACGTATTGTGGAAGTTGCAAAATGTTGCGATTCGTGCGGAAATCATCTTCAGGTTAACTTAAGCGATGACATGATGAATAAAATCGCAAGTTCAGAATTACCTTTGAAGATCTTCTGTAAGGACAATGATTTCTATTTATTCGGTCTAATAACTGTGGGCGAGGTAATGGAGTTTCAGGAAAAACTAGATTCGGGCACCCTTACTAAGGCTGACTTTATAAATGCTTATAAAGAACGGATCAATAAAGAGGTAGTATCGGCTTTGATAGAAGATGCATGCCAGTTACACACGGCTTTTTCTTCCAGGAAAAAAGTGCTTGATGACGCTTGCGACGCGCACTTTAATGGGAAATATACTTTGTCTGTCCCGGTTTTATTTTCCCAAATAGAAGGAATTTTAAGAGATATAGGCGAGTTAGCCTTAAAAGCAACTTTTAAATCTACCATCAAGAAAGATATATGGGATCGGAGGCTTCTCTTCGGCTTGACCGATAGCGCAGGCTTTTTTAATTCTTTTATAACAAAGTTATATGAAGGGCAACAAGACAATGCTTCGTTCAATAGAAATCCGGTTCTTCATGGTATGAGTGTGAACCATGATTCAGAGGAGTGGTCGCTTATCCTGATACTTACTTTATTAGAAATAAGATTTTTCATATGGTTTGAAAAAAATACTCATGATGTGATCAGATAAAGTATTGTAGCGGTAAGTCGATCAGTTCATATTGAGGATGTCTCCTTTGTACTCCTCTTGCATATGGAATCGGGAATAAAATCAAAATGCGTATCGTTTATCATTTCCTTGACCTTAACTCCCTCAACGGCAGCGGCATAGTATTTCAAGGTTGTCACCGGGTCCGAATGACCCAGGGCGGTCTGCACCACATTGATGCCCGCGCCTTTTGCCAGATATTGCGTGGCGAACGTATGCCGAAGGGTATGGATCACAAAAGGCTTTTTAATGCCGGACAACTTTTTAAATCTTCTAAAAGATCTTCCAACATCGGTCTGCTGCCAGCGTGATCTTCCGTCTTGCGTGACAAATAGCGCGTTCTGTTTATCTGCCCGGATGGCTAAATAGTTATCAAGGACCCGCAAGGTCTCGTCTCGCAAGTAAAGCTTTCTCTGCTTTCCGCCCTTGCCTATGATCTTCACCTCTTTGTTTTGCCGATTTATGTCATCGATGTCGATAGACAGGGCTTCGCCGATGCGAGCACCTGTCTGCATGAGTAGAACGACGAGGGCCATGAAGCGGATGTTTTTTACCGTTTCCTTTTTGGCTATATCTATTTTTATGCATTCCAAAAACTGTTCGACTTCCTCTTCGGTGAGGTAGTTTGTTTCTGTTTTCATAACTCTTGGTTTTCTAATGGTTAGCAAATTCAGCTGAGCAAAGAGTATGTCTCTGCTTTGCATTTTAGTTATGACCCATTTGGCCGACGCGATAATGTTGGCGATTCTTGAATTGCTCGCGCCATCTTTTTTCATGTGAATGATAAACCGGTCGAAGTCTGAATTCGTCAGGTTTTCGATTTTCTTGTCGCAAATAACGGTGAAGAATTTCTTGATTGACCCGGCATATTTCTTGATCGAGGCAGGCCGGAGATCATCAGCAATCATGGCATCTTGAAAACACTCTTCAGCTAATTTGAGGTTATCGGTTATATACATATTTAAAATTTACCCACTAAGGGCGGGAATAGAAAGCCGGGTAAACTTAACGCGAACGGCAACTAGACAGCCGTTTTTAATATTTCCCTTATTTGCTTCAACCGGCAAATTTACCCGTCTTTGTTTACAGCGTCGTTCTTTTATGCTTAAACAAGATGATTGTTTCAAGCTTATGAAACATGAGCAAGGCGAAAATCTGAATAACTGCCTCAGAAAATACAGGAAAATACGGGGTCTTAGACAGAGCGATGTGGCTGAGATATTGGGGCTTAAAAGCACCGGCATGATTTCCCGCTGGGAAAAAGGCGCGTGTTTTCCTGATTCAATGAATATGCTTAAGCTTTCCATTATCTATCGGACTATGGTCGATGCGCTCTTTATCGATTGGATCAGGATGCTGAGAGAGGATTTGCTGAGCAAGGAGGAAGAAGTTTTAGAAGCCAGGAACGAGCTGGAAGGACACGCGAGGATTTGAGGGGGCGGTAATACACAAGAAGTCATTTTTGAAGGTGGCCTGAATTCCAAAGAACACAACTAATTATTAATTTTATCCATATGGAAAGCCCTAATGAAAAAATCGTTCCGAGAAATCTGAACGGCGGCGACTGGTACTGGATCAGCCGCGCCTTTCTCTTTTCCTATGGCCGGATACTCAAACCCTCCGGCATCGCCGTCTACAACGTGTTGGCTTCTTTTGCCAATTCGAAAACGCAAAGCTGTTTTCCCGCTCACAAGACCATAGCCAAAATTGCCGGAACGAGTAAGAGAACAGTGAGCGTTAAGATACAGCAGCTCGAACAATTGAAACTGATTAGCTGTCACCGGCAAAAAGGGCAGAGTATTTACCGCTTGCTCGAATGCGGCCAAGTGAAGATAAATGATCCCGAGACGCAACAAGCGTTCTTTCGGGATGAAAAAAGTGACCGCTAATAATAATCAAATTAATAAAAATAATATCAAAAAGAATGGAACATAAAACTTTACGCCACAGGCAATTCCATCCCACGGTAAGGGCCATAATGCTTGCCCGCTGTGTGGCACAAAAACTTAACGATGAAAACATGCTGCCTTTCTACGTGTCCTGTTGTCACAGATACCCGGAGTCCTGTGTCGGGAAAGCCCTGGTTAAAACCTTCAATCTGAATTTGAAAAAAGCCAAAACACGACGCATAAGATTTTTTAAGCAATTAATCTACGAACATGCCAAACAAAGCTGTGACGATTCTCGGAATCAATCCCGGTGCCAAGTATCTCGGCGTCGCCGTCTTTCGCGGTCCCGAACTTCGTGATTGGAGAGTCAAAGTCACGAAAGGAAAATGGACGGCGGATAAATCCCGAAAGACTATAAAAATCCTTTTGGCATTTATCGATCAGTACAGGCCCGATGTCCTGGCCCTTAAAAGTCTAAATCCTTCCCGCAGCTCAGCCGGTCTCGACGGGCTCGTGCAGAAATTCATTGATCTTGCGGAACGGAAGGGGATATGGGTCTGCCGATACAGCATCAAAGAACTGGAAGCTGTCTTTCGCGTGGAGGGGCGGAGCAATAAGCAGGCGATGGCCGAAAAGATAGTCGCCGATTATCCCGCCCTGCACGGCGAGCTTGACCTGGAGAAAAAGAATAAAAATGCTTATCATCTCCGAATGTTTGAGGCGGTGGCTTTGGGGACAGCATGCTTTCGTGATGTCGATAATGCCGACCAGTCCGGGCATAGGGGATGATAATCCTTCCCTTATCCAAAAATAAAAAGGGGTCCATTAGGACGCCCTTTTGTCATGCTATCTTGACGTTGCAAGATCATATTGGCGCGGTTTATATAAACCGCAAGCTGCTTTTTTGTTGGTGGGGGATTTTGTGGTGACTACTGGATAAAAGAGGCTAAATACATCCAATAGACCATACTAGCCTTTCCTGAAAAATCAATAAGTTATTGGAATTTAGATGGTTCGGTTTGTACTCTTAATCAGCGGGTCGCAAGTTCGAGTCTTGCATGGCTCACCATTGAAATCAAGGGGTTGCGGGGTTATTCCCGTGACCCTTTTGTTTCTGGAGTTTCCTATAAGTGTCCATTCCGACATCTTCACGTTTTATTACCTCCAAAGCTTTTTCAGAACAGTTCCTGACAAATTCCCCAATATTCACACTCACTTTGAAATTCCATGACTAATTCAATAGACACCCTTTCCGGCATTTCTATTACGTCGAGCTCTCTGCCTTAAAACGGGTGAAACATTCTTTCAAATACCTTCCTATACGCGCATTTAAAGACTTTTCGCCCGATCCGTCGGAGGGTTTGACACCGGGCAAATTTGTTCCTATACTTTAAGTGGCTTTGGGAGGGGCGGTATTAAGGAGGTAGTATGTTGCAAAAAACAGACTGCTTACTTGTCTTTTGCCTCTCCGAACAGCGCTGCGCGCTGCCGCTTAAGTGTGTAGAAAGAGTAATTCGCTCAGTAGAAATATCTCCTCTGCCGAAAGCCCCTCCAATCGTTGAGGGGCTTATTAATATTCAGGGACGGCCTGTTCCCGTCCTGAATATCCGCAAACTTTTTCGCCTTCCTGAGATCGAGACAAGCCTGAGCGACCAGATTATCATTGCCCATACGCTGAAACGGATGGTTGCCATCCCGGTTAATGACGTCGGCGGAGTGGCCGAATACGAAGATCAGGATTTCATTACATCGGAAGAACTTTTCCCCGGTATTGAGTATCTGGAAGGCGTGGCAAAACTGAAGGAGGGCATCGTATATATTTACGACCTTGAAAGATTTCTGTCACTTAATGAAATAGCTGCAATCGACTGTCTGCTTCATACGGACGACAGGATATCAGCGGCCGGCAGTCATGGGGCATAGCTCCCGAACTGGGAACAATGCAATGTCAGACACTTCACAGGACGATAAAGGCACAATAAAACTGAGTCCTCTTCTGCTTTCCTGCCTAAGTACATTCATTGAAACCCGTATGGGGCTCTACTTCCCGGAAGAACGCATTCGCGATCTCGAAAGGGGCATCTGCTCTGCCGCCGATGATTTCGGATTCGAGGATGCCGAATTATGCGTTAAATGGCTGTTATCATGTCCATTGTCTCACAGTCGGATCGAGACACTCGCAAGTCATCTTACTGTGGGAGAAACGTATTTCTTCAGGGATCCGGGGAGTTTCGATGTTGTCGAGGCGCATATTCTCCCCGAATTGATCCGATCACGAAGGGGCAAGGAACAACGCCTCAAAATCTGGAGCGCCGGCTGTTCGACAGGCGAAGAGGCATATTCCATTGCGATGGCGCTATGCAAAAACATACCTGATATAAAAGACTGGAAGATTACCATTCTTGCGACCGACATAAATCCGCACTCGCTTAAAAAAGCCTCCGGTGGAGTGTACGGCGAATGGTCTTTTCGAAATGCCCCTTTGTGGCTCAAGGAAAGATTTTTCAGGAAAACGAAGGCAGGCTATGAGATCCTGCCTCATATCAAGAATATGGTGTCGTTTTCCTATCACAATCTGGCTGAAGACCCTTATCCGTCGCTCCTCAACAATACCACTGCTATGGATATTATATTTTGCCGTAATGTGCTGATGTATCTGACAAGGGAGCGCGG
>JGI20214J51088_10000527_pt1 | contig 26584 bp, 24 predicted proteins | sample WetSurMetagenome_FD_51088 | JGI IMG/M metagenome (IMG submission 51088) | reverse complement strand
CATAAAGAGGTCTCCCGCTGTCTTGAGGGATTTAAGGTAACGATGAAGGATCTCAACGTTGCGCACGACAGATTTGTCTGGGAGAGCGATTTCATACGGAACGGTTATACGGACAGGATCATATCCAGAATAAAAAAACTTCCCCAGTCGCAGGATCAGGATACACTTGCGATGGATCTCGGGGAGTTCGGATTCAGCAATAAGTATGTGATAAGACGGAGTGACGGAACATCTGTGTACGCCGCCCGCGACCTTGCCTACCATGTCTGGAAGGCAGCTAACTTCGACCGTATCATTGATGTGCTGGGTGCAGATCATAAACTTATCGCGGCACAACTCAAGTGTACACTGAGGCTTCTAGGCGAAAAAGTCCCGGAGATCGTCCACTTTGAGTTTGTTTCCCTGCCGGAAGGTTCGATGAGTACCCGAGCTGGCAAATTCGTGTCAGCCGATGACCTGATTACTGAGATCAGAAAGCGGGCATTCGACGAAGTCACTGTAAGGAGACCAGAACTGGACGAACAGACGCGACTGTCGATCGCGAAATCGGTGGGGCTTGCGGCGATCCGTTATGATATCCTGAAAGTAACACCTGAAAAAAGTACAATCTTTGACTGGAAAGAGGCTCTGGATTTCGAGCGCCAGAGTGGCCCTTATATTCAGTACGCTCATGCCCGTGCCTGCAGTATTCTTGAGAAAGCGGGCGAATTTAACGAACGCTTTGACCTTGAAACTGACCAGGAGATTGCCCTCGCCAAGAAGATCGCAAAGTTCCCATCCGTTATTGAAAAGATCGTTGCCGAACTTCATCCGCATATACTTGCCACCTATTCACGCGAACTTGCCGATACTTTCAACACGTTCTACCATTACGAGCAGGTCCTGAAAAGTGAGGGGAAGATAAGGGATCGCCGGCTCACGCTGGTCAGGGCGGTGCAGAACACTTTAAAAGAAGCCCTTGAAACACTTGGGATCGATGCCATCAGAACCATGTAAGGCCCTTATCCGGCAGGGTTACCACTTTTTTTCAGAAAGGTCATCAGCAGCGCTGAAACCCTGTATGTGGTGTAAACGCGCGCTTACCGGTGGTGACATGTGCTACAAGCACCAGTTCTATGGGATCGCAAGTCATCGCTGTATCCAGATGACACCGACCCTGCGCTGCAACCAGCGATGTCGTTTTTGTTGGCGTTCGTTTGAACATGAAGTCATGGAAGAGGAAGAATGCTCTCCTGGTACGATCCTTGCAGGCATTCAAAAATTCCAGAAAAAAGCGCTTGCCGGATATAATGCAGTTCTGGATAATACCGTTACAGAAGAACGGTGGGCGGAGGCACTGGATCCAAAAAATATTGCGATTTCGCTCTCCGGTGAACCAACACTCTACCGTCAGCTTCCTGACCTTATTGATTTGTTCAGCAGGAAAGGTTATACAACATTTCTCGTGAGCAACGGCACAAATCCTGACATACTTTCCCGCTGCAACCCGTTCCAGATGTATGTCTCGCTTGATGCACCTGATGAGGCAACGTACATTTCTCTGTGTAGACCGCTGGATAATTATTGGGATCGGGTGAAGGAGAGCCTTGCCCTCCTCGAATCACGTCGTTCCGCAGTAAGAATCACCCTTGTCAAAGGATTAAATGATTTTGGACCGCAAAAGTATGCGGCACTCCTGCAGGAATCAGGGTCGAGATTCGTTGAAGTAAAGGGATATATGTATCTGGGATACAGTAGAAATCGGTTGGTACGAGAGAATATGCCGGAACATGAGTTGGTTCGCTCATTTGCCGATAAGATTGCAGCTGCGTGCGATTACCGGATCAAGGATGAGAATGTGCTGAGCAGAGTAGTTTGTATGGAGCGTGAGATATGAGGTTCAATCCTGAAGACTGGAAAAGAAAAACAATTGAGAATTTTGAAGACGCATGGCATGAAGGCCCCACGGTAGTAACACCAACCGGGCATGAGGGGAAATACCCAAGTCTGAGTTATAAAAGGGCTCTGGCACATCCGGTATTTGCCACCATCCACCGACTGCGCGAAACCTATCTATCGCTCGGATTTGACGAGGCGGAAAACCCGGTCATCATCGATGAAAAGGATATCTACCGCCAGTTCGGTCCCGAGGCGATGGCAGTGCTTGACAGGGTTTTCTACCTCGGGGGATTGCCAAGGCCGAATGTAGGGATCGCACGTAAACAGCTCGATGAGATCAACGAGATTTTATTGAGCCACAAAGGCCCGCTGGTGCATTCTGATTCCGTTCCGGCCAGCGAAGTCCATCACCATAAGTCTTATCCCCCCATGACAAAGGAAACCGAGGAACGCCTGCGGGAAACCCTCCATTCCTACAAGAAATCTGAGATCGATGGGGATGAGCTCACTATCGAGCTGGCAAAAGTACTCGGGGTTGACGATGCTCTCGTTGTTCACATCCTCGAAGCGGTCTTTCCGGAGTTCCGGGCACTCGTTCCCGAGTCCTCGCGAAGCACGCTTCGCAGCCATATGACAAGCGGCTGGTTCATGACACTCGGCGCCATCTGGAATCATGTTCCGATGCCCATCCGGCTCTTTTCAGTTGACCGCTGCTTCCGGCGCGAACAGGCAGAGGGTCCGACACGACTTATGACCTATCACTCTGCGTCGTGTGTAGTTGCTGGCGAGGATATCACCAATGAAGAGGGAAAAGCAGTGAGTATGGCACTTCTCTCTGCGTTCGGGTATACGGATTTCCGGTTCCAGCCGGATGAGAAACGTTCCAAATACTATATGCCGGATTCCCAGACTGAAGTCTATGCACGTCATCCGGTACATGGCTGGGTGGAAGTTGCTACTTTTGGCATGTACTCTCCTTCAGCCCTTGCTGAATATGGAATCGGTGTTCCGGTCATGAATCTCGGACTCGGGGTGGAAAGGCTTGCCATGATTGCGTATAATTCAAATGACGTCCGGCAACTCTGTTTCCCCCAGTTCTTCTCAAGGACACTCACAGATCAGGAAATTGCCCGTGCTGTCAGACTGCGTGAAGAACCGCATTCTCTGGAGGGAAAACTGCTCGCGGCCGCAATCGCCCGTGTTGCTGTAGCGAATTCGTCGGCCCCGGGTCCATGCTCATTTGATGCCTGGGAGGGTTTACTTCGGGGTTCCAAAGTGAAGGTGACCGTAGAGGAACCGGAGTCCAATGCAAAACTCTGCGGTCCAGCCTGTGCCAATGAAATTTATGTCCATGATGGCTCGATTCTGGGTGTCCCTGATGTGGAAAAATGGAAGCAGGTACGTNCCGAGGGGATATCAACGGGAATCTCCTATCTCTCTGCAGTTGCAGCTCTTGCAGCTGCGCGGGTTGAAGAGGCTGCCCTCTGCGGGAAATCCACGGTCGTCCAGGTTAAGATGGCAAAACTACCGAGTGACATTAATTTAAAAATTGATGATTTCGCGATGCGGGCCGTCACTGATAATAATAAGAAAGTTGATGTCCGTGGGCCAATCTTTCTCTCGATTCGCTCCACAATAGAATAATAACCTTTCCTTTTTTTCTTCATCCTCCATTATCCAGGAGGGCTGTTCCGCATCGAGTAATGTTAGAAATAAGTAACATTAATATCAATGGATGTTAGAAATAAATAACATACACGCGTGATGCCCAATGAAACAAAGGAACTTATATCGGATTATTATCGGCTTGTTGATGCTGATCAGCGGTATTGTCTCTATTGTGTTGGCCGAAGGGGAGGCTCCCCTAGGATCAATGCTGATAGCTGCGGGAATCGTCTTTTTGATTACCGGTATCGTCCACAACCGAAAATATGGTGATGATCCGGAATCTGATGAGCGATCGAAGAAGATTGGCGCATACGGGTTATCTTATGCGTGGTTAACGGGGCTCATATTCATGTTCACCCTGATCTGGCTGGATTATTTCAACATACTCAGACCAAGTGTCCAGAACGCGCTCATGGCATCTATCCTTGTCCTTGCACTTTCCGCAGCAATTTACCAGACGTATCTTTTCCGAAGGGGAGATGTGGAATAAGCAACTTTGGAGGTTATTCCCGTGCAGACCCGAATAAAAGAGTACCGATCCCGCTTATCCATGAGGCAGGATGACCTTGCCAGAAAGGTTGGGGTAAGAAGGGAGACGATCGTCTTTCTGGAACAGGGGAAGTACAACCCTTCCCTCAGACTGGCACACGATGTTGCACAAGCCCTGCATGCAAGGATTGATGACCTGTTCATCTTTGATGATGGTCCGGAACCTGAAAGCCCGGAACAGCAGGAGATTCTTATTGATTAAAGGATCTGCCTTTCAAAAGAGAAGCCTGCCCAGATTTGAAAGCGAACCCGTCCCCTTCACTATTTTTCTGAGGTGTGCATAAATCCTGAAGGAGCATTCTGGCTGCTTCCTTGTCAAGCGGCTGGTTATCATTCCCGCATTTGGGGGAGTAGATGCAGGACGGGCATCCTTCATCGCACATGCAGTCCCGTACCAGNTCATNCGCACTTGAAAACACGTCAGGAAGGATCTCATATGCTTTTTCTGCAAGGCCGATTCCNCCCTCGTAGCCGTCGTAGANAAAAATTACAGGCTCACCACCTTCACCGAATGANGGGGAAGATAATCCCCCGATATCCCACCGATCACACATCACATGCAGAGGCATAAGAGCGATAACCGCATGCTCNGCACCATGCAGTCCCCCGGCGAGATCGAGCCGCGATCGCACGATGTGTTGTTCTGATTCCTGTGAAGGAATCAACCAGAACGCCTTTGTCCTGAAGGTTAGTGGTGGCAGATCAAGGGGTTCCAGACCTATGATAGTATCTTTTCGTTTGATTTTGTAGCCGGTATACTGCTCCGTAACCTCCACCTCGCCAAAAGCACACCGGGCATCCAGTACTACGCGGTTCTCCAGGGTCTCAATAATGGAGAGATCGACATTCTTAAGCGGTTGCGTATAGTAATCCACATCGGTCTCTGTCACCCGGATGGTATGAGTTTCCAGATCCATTTCGCTGACGACATATGTCTCACCCTGGTGAAGCATGATCGCACCTTTATGTGCTTCACGATAGGCTTGTGCACAGTCCATTGTCTCGAGGAGGCGACCATGGCACATTACACGGAATGTCGAACCTGGGATGCCATCCAGCTTCACTGCATCAGCAGCCCTGCCTCGCCCGGAATATACCCACCCGCGGCTTGTTTTTCTGATAAGATCAGCAGATGAAAGTTCGGTAAGAAGCTCAGGGAATGTTTCTCCGAAATATCCCCGGTCCTGATCCTCACGCAGGGGCAGTTCTGCNGCAGCACACAGCAAATGACCGGAAACGATATAGGGATTCCCCGTATCTATGATTGCATGCTCGTGCGACCGGCTGAAAAAATGATGAGGATGCTGCATGAAATACTGGTCGAGAGGGTTTGCAAAGGCAACGAGAATCGCGAGGGAGTCGTCCCCTTTTCTTCCGGCACGTCCTGCCTGCTGCCATGTGGACATCATGGTTCCAGGATATCCCGCGATAATTACGGCGTCAAGTGATCCAATATCGATGCCCAGTTCAAGCGCGTTGGTCGAAACAACCCCCTTAATAGTACATTCTTTCAGCCGGTGCTCAATAGTCCGCCGTTCTTCTGGGAGATACCCAGCCCGGTAAACGGATATCGATTCTGCAAGGCGAGCGGAAGAACGACGTAAATCCTCTCGTGCCCAAAGCGTTACCAGTTCTGCCATTTTACGGGAGCCGGTGAAACAGAGCGTCTGAAGATCATCTTTCACACAGGATACAAGGAGATCTTTTGTTTCCTGATATGTGGAGCGCTCTCCGATTTTGTCATAAAACGGGTTGTAAAAAATAAAATGTTTCCTGCCGTGGGGAGATCCATCCACATCCACAAGCTTGAACTGCTGCCCCGTGAGCTTACCTGCGAACTCCAGAGGATTTGCCAGTGTTGCAGTGGAAAGAATGAACTGCGGTTCTGAACCATAGAAATGACACAGGCGCACAAGCCTTCGGATCAAAAGAGAGATATGAGATCCAAATACACCACGGTACCGGTGCGCTTCGTCTATAACAATAAACTCAAGGTGAGAGAAGAACGAACGCCATTTTGCATGCCAGCTGAGCACCTGGTGAAGTTCGTACGGATTTGAAATGATGACCCGTGAACTCTCCCGGATCGCCGCCCGTTTCGACTGGGGGGTGTCGCCATCGTAAATCGCTGGCCGTGCTGAGACACCGGTGAACTGCGCCATCTGTTCAAGAGTCGCGAGTTGATCGTTGGAGAGAGCTTTTGTCGGGTACAGGTAGAGTGCACGCGCCTCACTGTCCATTTCGAGCCTCTCGAAAACAGGAAGGTTGAAAGCAAGAGTCTTGCCACTCGCTGTGGGTGTAGTGATAACTGCGTTTTTCCCTGATCGAATGGCGTTGATCGCCTCGCACTGATGACAATAGAGCTGAATCCGGTGCTGGCTGATATAGGAGGCAAGGGTGTCACCGAGAGGTATATCCGGGGTTCCATATCGCGGAGGTACTGGTCCGGACGTATCCGTGTAAACCACCCGGTTACGGTACACAGGATTTGTGCCGAGAAGCCGGATAACATCACTAACTGCCATACAATCCCTCCATCAGGTGGAAAAAAAGCAGCACGAGGGACACTACATCCTGTTTATTGTGCTCGATAATCGGAACAAGTGGGCCGCAGTTGCCCGTCNTGAGATACGTTTCGTAAAATTCCGGNACCATCTGCCCGGGAATATCATCAGAACGGGTGATACCCAGAATAGTTGTTTCCAGGGCCGCAAGGCGAAGTGAGGGAAGCTTATCCTTCCATCTCCTGCGGCTGAAATGGAGAACGTCGAAGTGGGGGATTTTTGCCAGGGGGTCCATACCATAATAAGCGAGCCTGTCTGACAGGTAGGGAACATCAAACGATTTGCCATTGAAGGTTACCAGTGCCGGGNGATCACCCGACACATGACCGAGTGTCGCCATAAGAGCGGCCTGCTCCTCATCGANATCACGCAGCAGGTACTGATGAACTGTAAGATTGCCATTCTCGATCGTACCAACTCCAAAAAGAATAACCGGTCGCGAGAACAACCCCAGCGTTTCGATATCAAGAAATACATAATCTTCCGGCTCGTGAAGGGCCGCAATTCTGAGGACAGAGGGATGTGATTTTGCATGCCTGCAGCCTATTAAATTCATAATTTCTGTTGAATTGCCACCGTACAGGCTCCTGAGCACTTTATACGTATCAGACCGGAACTTCGGATTTTGTATCAAATCCGGTAATGTCCGGAACCCTTTTAGCCTTAGCCTGGCCTGTATTTTTGGCCCGATCCCATGCACCAGTGTAAGATCATTGAGAATTTCAGACCAGAACAGATCAAGATCGAGCAGAGGTATCCTGACAGATTCACGGCTTTTCAGAAAGTAACAAACTCCGTATTCGTTGAAAATTTCAGTGCCGGGAAATATGGTATCAAATGGGACATTCCGGTACTTTTCAACCAGGGCATCGAGATGGTTTCGTGCCCGTTCATATTCCGAAGAAAAGACACTATTATTTGAAAGACTTGCCCCGAATATATTGCCATCACGGACAACTTCGTATTCCGTTATCGTTTTCATGCGCTGCTGCCAGAGTGCACCAATCCGTGCAGGGGCATGTGTTGCCGGCATTGTCTAAATACAAAAACGGCGTCAGGAATTTAAACATCCTGCCGCGGGGGGTGAAAGTATTCGTGTCCGACCCGCAGTTCATATCATAGGCTGGAAAAGAAAAAACTGCAAAAACACCTAAAACGATTGCTCAATTGCCTGTTAAAGAGATCACATCTGAAGTAAAGAGGCATTAATTATGACAAAAATCTGGCTTCCGGTTCGATCCCGCGATAATCTTAAACCTCCGGCACAGATTGGTACTACAGATGGGTCGGCTCAAATGAACTCCCACCTTGAAGTTCGAAGAAAAATGATGTTCTTCCTGCTCCGGACGAAAGAATTTGATAATTCAAATATGAGAGATATCCTGACGAAATTCGGCGCCATTAAAGGGTAGTACGAAAATGAAAGATATCAAAGGTTTTCTTATTGATCTTGATGGCGTGATGTATGTCGGGAACAGTGCCATCAACGGTGCTCGGGAATCCATCAATCTTCTTCGGGAAAGAGATTATGCATTCAGGTTTGTTTCCAATTCCACCCGAAAAAGCCGGAAAACCATCGCAGGGCAGCTGTTATCTATGGAGTTTGACATTCCCGAAAGTCATATTTTTACCCCTCCCATCGCTGCAGCTGCACTGATTAAAAATACAGGTAAATCCCGCTGTTACCTTCTTACCACCCTTGATGTACAACGGGATTTCGAAAAAGAATATTCTTGTGGCTCGTGCACTGCGGCCGATTTCGTTATCGTCGGTGACGCAGGAGAGAGAATTACCTATGACAGCATGAATAGAGCTTTTTGTCATCTCATGAACGGCGCTGACCTGATTGCACTAGAAAAAGACCGGTTCTGGATGGCACCCGGCGGTCTTTCCCTCTCCGCAGGTCCCTTCGTTCAGGCCCTCGAGTTTGCAACAGGTAAAAGTGCGACAATCGTTGGAAAACCATCAAAAACATTTTTTGAACTTGCTCTCCGCGATATGGGACTTTTCGCCGATCAGGTTGCAATGATAGGTGATGATATTCTCACTGATATTGGCGGTGCGGGTGCCATAGGTATGAAGGGAATTCTTGTAAGGACAGGAAAATACCGCAAAGAAGATGTTGATAATGCGGTGATAAAACCCCGCTGGATTATTGACTCACTGGCACAGCTACCTGATATTTTGTAAAACATAAATTATAAAAAAATGTTATTTTACCTGTACAGGACAAGACGTTTTTAATTAGGTGACAATTATTTTCTGTTCTGGATGTGACCAGACTCTCTCATTTTTTTAAGGGATTATCGATAACCATTATCGACGGTTGAGGATATTCTGGTGACGGTATTATTCCATTTTTCACTTCTGAAGCAATTCGCTGTAATGCCGTATCGCAGTATTGTTGAGACATATCAACGCCAATAAAGCGTCGCTGCAATTTCCATGCAACAAGTGTCGTTGTCCCTGCACCGTTAAACGGGTCAAGAACAATATCGTTTTTATAGGAGAAAAGTTTCATCAGCCGCCGTGGCAGTTCCTCAGGAAACATAGCAGGATGATGGTAATCCTTCATACGGATTTCCGGGGGAAATGACCACTTGCCGATCACCCAGTCCTTGAATTCTTCAGCGGTAATATCGATATCCTCGCGCCGCCCTTTTTTCTTGTGGTTTCCTTTATCAAAAACCTCGATAAATTCCCAGGTGTACTTGATATATGGCATCGACGGTGATTTCCAGCTCCCCCAAGCAGTATACTTTGCATTATAATTATTCTTCTCCCAGAGAAACTCTGCTTTCCAGAGGAGACCAAGACTCAAAAGCTGATGAGAAATTATATGGTGGGTGGGAATGTAATCCGAAAAGAGGGGCTGGATATTTACTGCAATCCGGCCACCGGTCTTGAGAACCCGTTCGCACTCATTCCACACGTGGAGGAGTTGTTCAAAATAACTGTTCCAATCGTGAGTATCGTTGTGGGGATCCTGGGCATATGCATGACCGAAATTATAAGGCGGGGATGTGATGACGAGATCGATGCTCTGATCCGGTATACATGCCAACGCCTGAGAGGCGTTTGCACATATAATGCGGTTGATAAAAGGAAGAATTTCGTTCGGTTCAACGGAAGAGACTGAATTTTTTATGCCTTTCACACCATTCCTGACATCTGCCTTTCCCTTTTTATCCCGCACCTTTTCGGGTCTCATTTATACTTTCCAGTCTGTACTTAAACCGAATATATGTTAAAAGATACCAATGACGATTGCTTTAGTACCTCGAAAAGCGTTTAATGCAGTAATCTACATAATCTCTCTGATTGTTCTATGCTGCATATTGAAGACCTGCATGTAAAGATTGGCAACAAGGAAATTTTGCACGATATAAATCTCCACATTGATGAGGGGGAGACACATGTTCTGCTCGGTCCAAACGGATCGGGTAAAACATCACTCCTCATGACGATAATGGGATTTACCAATTATGCGATAACAGAGGGGAAAATCCTCTTCAAAGGAGAAGATGTGACAACAATGAAAGCTCATGAACGGGCAAAAAGGGGAATTGGTATGCTCTTCCAGCGTCCGCCAACTATCTCAGGGCTGAAACTGGGGAAAATGCTCACTGCTATCTCCCGGAGCAAGGAAAACAACATTCCGGAGCTGGCCAAATCTGTTCATATGGATAAGTTTTTAGAGCGTGATATCAACAAAGGATTTTCCGGAGGAGAGATCAAACGCAGCGAAGTATTGCAGCTGATGATTCAGAATCCCGATTTTGTCATGCTCGATGAACCCGAAAGCGGCGTTGATCTTGAAAACATCTCACTCATCGGCACGGCGATTGGTTCACTGCTTGAAAAAGAAAAGCATCTCATCAAGCGTAAGAAAAGCGGGCTCGTTATCACGCATACTGGATTTATTCTTGATTATCTTGACGCTGACAAAGGACATGTGATGTGCGACGGGGAGATCAAATGTCATGGTAATCCCCGCGAGATCCTGAAAGATATCAAACAACGCGGATATATGGAGTGCCTCGAATGCCGCCACCAGTGAAAGTCCCTGAGCTCTCCAAAGTGGATAAGGATCGTGTCGCTCAGGCAGGTATTGACCTCGCTATGAAAAATCGTTGTGGCAGTTACCTCCAGATGGATCAGGAAATCGTCCAGGCGGAATGCTCGCAGCAGGGTATAGAGGTCCTTTCCTTTAAAAAAGCGATGGAAAAATACGAAGGTATGAAAGAGTATACCTGGCAGGCAGTATCGCCAGAAAAAGATGATATTACAAAATACGTTGCAGCACAGAAGGAACCGAAGGGTTACGTGATAATCGCGCACAAAGGCTCAAACAACATTCTCCCCATCCAGGCATGCCTCTATCTCGGACGGGAACAGATCCAGCACGTCCATAACATCATCGTTGCAGAAGAAGGCGCCGAACTCCACATCATATCAGGGTGCACGAGCGGGGCACATGTCGGAAAAGGTGGCGCTCATTATGGCATCTCTGAGTTCTTCGTAAAAAAAGATGCGAAGATCAGCTTTACGATGATTCACAACTGGAGTGAAAATATTGAAGTATATCCAAGAAGCGCTTCCATTGTTGAAGATAATGGCGTGTTCCTTTCCAACTATGTCTGTATGCAGCCGGTGAAAAAAATACAGATGTACCCTATGGCTACCCTGAGGGGAAACAACTCTGTTGCCCGTTTCAGCAGTGTTGTCATTTCCATGCCGGGGTCCTACATGGATCTCGGATCCCGTGCCATCCTTGAAGGTAAAGGTGCGAGCGCAGAATTAATTACCCGGGCTATAACAAAAGGCGGCACAATCATATCACGGGGTCACATCAATGGAAAAACTGCCGGAACCCGTGGTCATCTTGAATGCAAGGGCCTAATCCTGAACGATGGAATTATCTATGCGATCCCGGAAATTGAGGGATCCGTGGTAGGCACGGAACTTTCTCACGAAGCTGCAGTCGGCAAGCTTGCCAGAGACGAGATCGAATACCTGATGTCAAGGGGGCTTGACGAAGATGAAGCGACAGCGACAATCATCAGGGGATTTCTGGATGTAAAGATTGCCGGGCTTCCTGAAGCTCTGCAAAGGCAGATCGATGCTTCTATTGATGTCGCAGAAAAAGCAGGATTTTAAAATCAGGAATAACCATGCCGCATTATCCGCGAGCCGATGAACGTCTGAAGATGGTTGAGTACCAGATTGAAGCCCGGGGAATCCGCGATAAACGTGTTATCTCAGTCATGAAAGAAATCCCCCGCCATCTTTTTGTACCGAAACCCTATGACAAGTCTGCATACGAAGATTGCCCACTGCCAATAGGAAACGGCCAGACAATATCTCAGCCCTATATTGTTGCGCTGATGACAGAACTTCTTGCTCTTCAGCCGACGGATAGTGTACTTGAGATTGGGACCGGGTGCGGTTATCAGGCAGCAATACTCGGAGCACTTGTGCAACAGGTAACGACTATTGAGCGAATACCGGAAGTTGCTCAACTTGCCAAGGATAATCTGTCAGGCGCAGGGATTAAGAACGTCGATGTAATCGTTGGTGATGGAACTCTCGGGTATCCACAAAATGTCCCGTACGATGGTATCATCATCACGGCAGCGACGCCTTCGATTCCCCCCCCTCTTGTCGATCAACTGGCTGAAGGAGGGAGGCTGGTCGCACCGGTAGGCGCTCGCGATATTCAGGAACTCATCAGACTCAGAAAAAAAGATGGCTCAATTATCGAGGAAGATCATGGGGGGGTCAGATTCGTTCCCCTCATCGGAGAGTGTGGGTGGAGTGAGTAGACCGGTGAAAATTATCGATATCACAAGACCACTCTCTGAAAGTACTCCCACGTTTCCGGGGGATGTACCCCCGATATTCCGGCAGGAGGAATGTGGCCATTACCGCATTACCAGCCTGCACATGAGCACTCATTCGGGCACCCATATCGATGCCCCATCCCATTACCTGAAAAAAGGAGAAACGATCGATACAATACACTTCTCCCATATTATGGGAAAGTGCCGGGTGATCGATGTAACCCGTGCAGGATCCGTTATCACACCAGATCATCTGCATGGCAAGCTTGACGGCACTGACAGGATTTTATTAAAAACGTCATGTTCCGGAACGGGCATTTTTGAAATGAACTTCCCTTCCATTACTGCTGATGCAGCACGATTAATTATCAGTAATAAGGTAAAATGTGTGGGAATTGATTCTCTATCCATAGAATCCTGCGAATCTGATGGAACAGTGCATTGTGAGCTCCTCAGCCATGGATGCATCATCATTGAGCTTCTCGATCTTTCGAATGTTGAGGAGAAAGACTACACCATGATAGCACTACCTTTACGTCTTTACGGGCTTGATGGTTCGCCGGCCCGCGTTATTCTTCTGGACGATACGGAAGGTACATAATGGACTTGATCATCGATACGGTAAAAAAACTTGAATCCGTAATGAAAGGGAGCGGCTGCGAGGATAGTGGGGTTGTTCTCGATGTCACTACAGGCACCGTGAACTGTCAATTTGAACGCGGCGTATGTATGACCGCTTCATTTGGCGGAAGGAGTGCCGATTTTATTACGTATGACCCTGTCAGGGCAACTACTAAGATCTCATTCATGTTCGACTCAGATCTCGATACACTGCCGGTCCGGGGCGCTGCCGTTGCAATTGTAAATGTTGCCGCGGGTTTTTTCTGTCTTTCAAGGACCCTTCACTCGTGTCCGGAATCATCCCATACTGAATGTTTGCGGCAGCTGGCGCATGAACTGGCGGGAAGAAAGATCTTTTACACAAACAATATCCCAGTCCTCGAAATGGCATTCGGGAGCACTAGGGTAAAAGATCCTCAGGACGCAGACGTGATTATCATAAACGGTGAAGGAATTATAGAGAAGAGTATGAGCGAAATTTACCGGACGCATAAAGAAACAAAGCGGATTCTTTGTCTCGGCCCATCAACCGCTGGCATTGCACGGCTTAACCAGCTTGAACTTTGGTGCCCCTATGGTACCTGTTAACATTCGTTTTCCAAGAAGAATTTAATCCAATACCTTAAAAAAATAACAACAATCCGGCACAAGAAAAGATAAACTCTTTTTGAAGGCTGTGCAATCAATCTGTATGCTTTTTGGTTCCTCTGGAATAAGAAGGAAGTTCGACCAGACTCTAATCGACACTGCTTTGAAAGTCGGCTCTGCACTGGGATCCCGATCTTCAGACATTCTTATAGGAATGGATACCCGTACAACAAGTCACCTTCTTGCACATCTTATACTTTCCGGAATTCTTGGAACCGGTGCTAACGCCCATGTTACCGGTATCGCCCCAACGCCGTCAGTTGCTTACAGTACCCGTTCATTAAAAGCCGGGTGTATGATCACCGCATCCCACAATCCGGAAGAATATAACGGATTGAAACTTTTCAATACGGATGGCTCGTCTTTTACTCAGGCTCAACAGGCTGAAATCGAGGAACTCATAAAGATACGGAAATGGAGCGACTGGCAGCACCAGGGAACCGAGCGTCCGATAGATGCGTTAACCCCTCACAAAAATGCAATTCTGGACAGGATAAATATCAGGACAGGTGCTTCGGTTGTTGTTGACTGCGGGAATGGTGCAGGATGCGTCCTTACCCCGGATCTTCTGGCAGATGCAGGAGCAAAGACCATCTGCATCAATTGTGATCCCTCAGGCCATTTTGGCCGTCCATCAGAGCCATTGAAAGAGAATGTTAATTATATTGGAGAGTTCGTGAAAAAAACTGAATCTGCGTGTGCAGTAGTTCATGATGGGGATGCTGACCGAATGATGGCTTTTGATGGCAAAGGACGATATATTGATGGCGATCGTCTTCTCATGCTCTTTGCCAGGTACCTTGACGCGAAACGGGTGGTTACAACGAGTGACGCTTCCATGATTATAGAAGAGATTGCTGAAGTCAGACGTACTCCGGTCGGGGATACCTATGTGTCTGAAGAACTCTTAAAGTGGGGGGATTTCGGGGGTGAACCTTCCGGGGCATGGATTTTCCCGAAGATCTCTTATTGTCCGGATGGTCCCTACGCAGCAGCTCTTTTCTGTGAGATCGCGTCCGAGTGGAATGTCGCTAATGAGCTTGATGCTATGCCGTCATATTCAATTCTTCGGGAATCATACCCGTGCGAGACAGCTCGGGAAACTGTGCTGGCTCTTGGTGCCACAAATCCAACGGACGGAATTAGGGTTTCTGATGAAGATGGCTGGGTCCTGATCCGTGCGAGTGGCACAGAACCCAAAATCCGGATTACTGCTGAAGGTAAAACCCCGAACAAGGCAAGGGAAATCCTCGAAAAAGGGCGCNGGATGATTAAGCAGGGGAAAACTGCTTAAATGTTGTAGTACGAGGTTTACGCATGGAGTGTGTCGTTCTTGCCGCTGGAGAGGGGAAGCGGATGCGGCCTCTTACTGCGAATCGGCCGAAGGTAATGCTCCCTCTTGCCAACCGCCCGATGATGGAACATCTAGTTCTGGCTGCACGCGACGCCGGAATCACCGAATTTGTCTTCGTTGTAGGATATGGTGAACGGGAGATACGCGGGCACTTTGGGGATGGGGCAGCCTTTGGGGTTCATATCAGATACGCCTCGCAGAGACACCAGCGCGGGACTGCAGATGCCCTCCGATCTGCGCATAATCTTGTTACGGGACCTTTTATTTTGTTAAATGGTGACATGATCTTAAAAAAATCAGATATTGCAGATCTCTGCAAATGCTGTGCGCCCTGCATGAGTATCAGCACAACCGACCACCCCTGGGATTACGGGGCAGTCATGGTGGAGAGAAATGTTGTGACTGGTCTTGAAGAAAAGTCAAAACAGACACAGTCAGCCCTCATCAATGCGGGTGCGTATCTTTTTTCACCGGACATTTTCGATGCCGTCGATAGAGTTCAGGCTTCGATCCGTGGAGAACTTGAACTCACCGATGCTCTTTTAGAATATATTGCAGAAAAGAAATTGACAGCACATCAGTTGTCATACTGGATGGATGTCGGCAATCCGTGGGATATGCTTGATGCGAATCTGACGCTATTGAGCTTACTGCCCTCTGATATTAAAGGGACGGTGGAGGATTGTGTATCTATGAAGGGGACTGTCATCGTTGGGGAAGGGAGTGTGGTAAAGTCTGGTACCTGTATCGAAGGTCCCTGCATCATTGGGAAGAATTGCCGTATCGGCCCCCATGCTTTCATCCGAGGAGCAACCAGTATAAATGATGATTGTCATATCGGCCACTGCACTGAACTTAAAAATTCTATCATCATGAAGGGGACGAAGATCCCACACTTCAATTATATCGGTGATTCGATCATCGGTTCAGAATGTAATTTCGGTGCAGGTACAAAAATCGCAAATCTGAGGCATGACCGTGCCACTGTCAGAGTCTGTGGNAAAGATACACGAAAGAANAAATTCGGCGCTGTTATAGGAGANNGTGTCCAATTCGGGATCAACTGCTCGATCAATGTCGGGACAATGATCGGAAGCAATGCACGGTTTGCACCGAATACGTATATTGCCGGGTGTATCGGAGAGAATGCAATCATAAAGTAGGTGGAAGAATGCAGGCAGTCATATTAGCAGCAGGAGAGGGAAAGCGGGTTCGTCCATTAACAAGAAGCAGACCCAAGGCACTGCTCCCGGTGGCAAACCGCCCAATCATTGAATATATCATTGAAGCATTGCTGAAAAACGGGATTCGCGATATCATCGTTGTTGTTGGTTATAGGAAAGAACAGGTCACCCGATTTTTAAACCAGCTCGATGTTCCCATTTCAGTGGTAATTCAGAATAAACAGCTGGGCACAGCTCATGCACTAAAATGTGCTGAATCGCTCATTTCGGGGGATTTTATTCTCCTTTCCGGAGATAACTATATTGATCCCCATTCAATTGGCAGAATCAAGGAGACCAAAAATGCAATGCTGGTAAAAGAGCATCCCAGTCCGTCAAACTTTGGTGTCGTACTCTTGAAAGAAGGATTCGTGACCAGGATTATTGAGAAACCCGAGCATTCACCAAGTTTTATGGTGAGTACCGGCATTTATTCACTGACAAAAGACTTTTTTTCGCATATTCATGAGAATGATATCACCGACGCGGTCACCTCAATGATTGGCTCTGGAGAAGATCTGAGGGCTGTCATCGCAGATGACTGGCAGGATGCCATCTATCCCTGGGATCTTTTAAAGATGAATAAGCGTCTGCTTAAAGATCTGCCGGAAATTCATGAAGGTTCTGTAAGCAGACAGTGTATATTCCAGGGAAAAGTACGGATAGGCAAAGGAACCACAATCGGTCCCAACTGCATCATATCCGGCCCGGTCGTTATCGGGAATGATTGTGAAATTGGCCCCAATTGTTGTATTATGCCCAATACGAGTCTTGGTTCACGGTTGAAAATTGAACCATTTACCTACATAGAAAACTCCCTTATCATGGATGACACAGCAATTGGATCCCACTCAAGGATTGTCGATACAATAATTGGTCAGGGCTGCCACCTTGCAGACCACACGACGACACAACTATCGTCATCGCTGATGAATATTGAAGGGACTATAATAAAACCGGAATTTGGAGCTGTGCTGGGTGATCAGGTCACATCGGGCCCATTCACTGTATTCAAAAATTGTATCGTGGGTAACAATGTCACAATCGAGGAATGGGGTTGCATAATCTCTCGTATACTCTCAGATGAATCTATGGTGATATGAATTGTGCGGTATCGTGGGTTATATCGGTCGAAGGGAAGCTGCCCCAATCCTTGTTGAAGGGCTTAAAAAACTTGAATACCGGGGTTATGATTCATTTGGTGTTGCAACCATCTGCGGTGGGATTGAAATCGACAAACACCAGGGGAGAATCTCCGATTCCTCAAGCTCATCGATAAACCTCAAAGGAAAGATCGGTATAGGACACACCCGCTGGGCAACCCACGGTGTTCCCAATGATGTTAATGCTCACCCTCACAGGGATTGTTCCAACCGGATTGCCGTAGTTCACAATGGGATTATTGAAAATTATGCAGATTTGAAAAACCAGCTGATAAGCCGAGGCCATTTATTCAGGTCTGAAACCGACACCGAAGTAATCGCTCATCTTATCGAAGAGGCATATGAACCCCAGAAAGATCTCCTTTCAGCTGTTAAGAAGGCGGTTCAAAAACTGACAGGATCCTATGCTTTATTGGTTATCGCAGCTGGAGAGGATCGAATAATTGCAGCCCGGTATGCGAGCCCGCTTGTTCTCGGGGTGGGAGATGGAGAATTTTTTGCCGCATCCGATATGATGCCAATCCTTGATTACACCGAAAGAGCAGTATATCTGGAGGATGGAGATATTGCGAGCATTTCTCAGGGAGGCGTCGAGATTTTCCATGACGGCAATGAAGTCAATCGACCAGTCGAATTGATTAACTGGTCACAGGAAGATACCAAAAAAGGAGGATTTCCTCACTACATGCTCAAGGAGATTTATGAGCAGCCTCAGGCGTTCTACAATTCCGTCAGGGCAATAGCAAGTGGATCCCTTCCTGAACCGATCAGAAATCCTGGATTTGTCACAGTCATTGCGTGTGGATCCTCCTACCACGTCGGACTTATATTCAAATACCTTCTCGAGGATTCCTGTGCGATTCCCGTTCGACTCGATTTTGCATCTGAGTTCAAGTATTTCCCTCCTCCAGTCCGGGGAATTGTAATCGGAATTTCGCAGTCCGGGGAAACTGCCGATACCATATCGGCGCTTAAACAGGCTAAGGTTCATAACTGTACAACCCTCGCAATTACAAATGTACTGGGTAGTTCGATAAGTAGAAATACCGATTTCACCCTTTTTATGCGAGCCGGGCCCGAAATCAGTGTTGCAGCAACCAAGTCATTTATCGCACAGCTCGCGGTCCTGATGCAGGTAATAAATTTGATCCGTGATGGCGAATTTGAAGATGTATTACGTAACGGGCACAGAGCAATTGAAGAAGTTTTGCTGATGGACTTGACGGCAGCGGTCGAACTCTGCAGGAATGCCCGAAGCATCTTCTATGTGGGAAGAGGGCCTTTTTATCCGGTATCTCTCGAAGGAGCCCTGAAAATGAAGGAGATTTCCTATATTCATGCAGAGGGTTATGCAGCTGGGGAGTTGAAGCACGGACCATTTGCCCTCCTCTCTCCGGAATCACCGGTGGTTGCCATCTGTATGCCTGGAGAGACGTACGGAGTGATGATCTCCAATATCAAGGAGATGAAAGCCCGAGGGGCACCAATAATCGCTCTGGGGGAGGAGGGGGATTCTGAACTTTCCGAGATTGTTGATATCTTTATTCCCCTGCCGGTTACCCATCATTTTGCCCAAGTGCTCACAAGTCTTGTCGTACTCCAGCTTCTCGCATATTATACTGCGGTCAGTTTAAACCGGGATATTGATAAACCACGAAATCTGGCGAAGAGCGTGACTGTTGAATGATCAAATATGGAACGAACTGTGTCGGTAAAGGAGCGCAGATATTCGAACCGGTAACACTCGGATTTCCCTCAAGGGAGGTTATGGGAAAAAAAGAATTCACCGGCACAACAATTGGGAAAAATGCGGTTATCCGATCAGGCACCATCATCTATTGTGATGTGGTGATAGGGGATTATTTCCAGAGCGGCCATAACATCATGATCCGTGAAAAAACAAAGATTGGTAATAAGGTTGCCATCGGTACGTCAGCTGTTATCGAAGGAAAAACGATTATCGGAAATGAAGTAAGCCTGCAGAGCATGGTATACATTCCGACCGATACGATAATTGGTAATCATGTATTTATCGGGCCTAATGCCGTTCTGACAAATGACCGATACCCTCCGAAGGGAATAGGGGGGCTCAGAGGACCGGAGATACGGGATGGTGCAGCAATTGGTGCAAATGCCACTCTGCTCCCGGGTGTGTGCATAGGTGAGGGGGCTCTTGTCGCTGCCGGTGCAATAGTTACCCGCGATGTACCTGCAAATACTATGGCAATTGGGGCTCCGGCAAAAATTACTGATATGCCGATAAAAATGAGCCGGAAGAATACTAAATAACGGGATAGTTCTACCAGTTCATCTTTGGGAGTCTGATTACGTTTTTTAGTGGAGAGTTAACCATTCTCTGAATAAAATCGGAAAAAATATTGCTTTTTTTTTTTAAAGCTGGAAATAATCAGGCCATCTTTTTTATAAAATTTTTAAAAACGAAAATGCGTAAGAAAAATTTCACGAATTTGAAGAGTTTTTAAAAAGTTCCTCTCAAAGAATTCAACCAAATTTATTAATGGTCTCAACTTAAAACCAAGTACCCAAGAAAGGTTGATTTCATGGAACGCATTGATCTTAAAAACCGCCGAACCCAGTTCATTATCGGCCTTGTCGCAATTTTTTCACTATTTGCCCTGTGGCTTCGTTTGCTTCCCATGCTCAATATGGGAAATACCGATATCCTGATGATGGTGGCAAGCGACGACCCGCTGTACAATCTTCGCCAGGTTGAACAGATACTGGCAAACTTCCCGAATTATGCATGGTTTGATCCCATGACCTTTTTTCCCACGGGAATGTCGGTTCCCTGGGGTCCCCTGTTCCCAACAATTATTGCAGTTTTCTCCCTTTTAGTCGGTGCCACAACCCGACCGGAAATTATCAGTGTGGGTCTTTTGATTCCCCCTCTGATGGGAGTACTGATTGTAGGAATTATGTACTTTGTCGGAAAAATCTGTGGTGACTGGAAAACAGGTCTTCTGGCCTCGGGTTTTACTGCAGTAGTATCCGGCCAGTTTTTTAGCCGCTCGTTATACGGATATATGGATCATCATATTGCCGAAGTCCTTTTTTCCACCATATTCTGCCTTCTGTACATGTACACAGTATATTCGGAGAAAGACACGCACATTGATCTGAAAGTTATAAGATCTTATAAAAAGGTCCTCCTGCTATCAGGCTTAACCGGCATAGCCTATCTTCTTGGTCTGTTTGTTATGCCGACAATGATCCTTTTTGCCATGATTGTCGGAATATTTACAATCCTTCAGTTTGTAATTGACGTTGTCCGTGGCAAAGCAGGTGAATACCTTCTGGTAATGAACACCGTAATTTTTATCATCCCCATTGTCGGGCTCCTTGCATACGGTCTTAAAGATCCGGGAGTAAGTCTTATTTTTTATTCAATAGGCCACATATACGCATACCTGGCATTGATTGGTGGAACGGTTTTTCTTTATCTGCTTTCACGACTCCTTAAAGGAAAAAAGTGGTTTTTCTACCCTGCAATTCTAATCTTAAGCGGAATTGCATTTTCTCTCATTCTGTTCTTTGTCAGTCCGCAGATGTACAATTTATTTATCAGTTCACTCTTCTCGTTTTTCGGACAACAGGCAACCACCAATACCGTGCAGGAAGCCCGGGGCTGGGCATTGAATCTGGCGTGGATGACGTTCAATTACGGTCTTATTCTGATGGCTGGTGGGGCACTGGTCATGGTTTACAATAACATTAAGGATGAGCACCCGCACCAGATCTTTGCCCTCGTTTGGTCGCTTATTATGCTGATATCAACCTGGCAGCATATCCGTTACGAGTATTACCTCGCCGTNAATGTAGCCCTGCTCGCCGCTGTGTGTGTGAGTTTTACCTTTGACTACGGAAAGGCAGATATCACCAGGCTGACAAGAAAAATTACGTCTGATAAAGATGAGCCGGAACCCAATAGTGAGGGTAAGGAAGAATTATCAAAAGGAAAAAAGCAGAAAAAAATCCGCAAGAAAGCAGCCGCTACTACAGAGTCCAATATTCCTGCCCTTGCACTTATAATCTTTACCGTGGTGCTCAGCATTCTTTTTGTCTATTCTTCTGTGCCAATCAGCTATTCCCTTGCCTCCAGCGATGCTATACGGATGAATCCAGACTGGAGAGAAGCTTTGGACTGGATGGGGAACAATACCCCGGATACTGGAGTAAATTATACCACCATATACAATCAAGCCACGTTCCAGTATCCTCCCGAGGCATATGGCGTGATGTCATGGTGGGACTATGGGCACATGATAACCTATATCGCAAAACGTATCCCGAATGCAAATCCATTCCAGTCAGGTGTTACCGGTCCAACCGGTTCGGCCGACTATTTCATGTCCGTATCCGAAGACATGGGGAATCAGGTTCTTGATCGCGCTAAAACCCGGTATATTATCACCGATATCGAAATGGATACAGGAAAGTTCTGGGCGATGGCAACCTGGTATAATTCATCAGTCGCGGCTACTCCCTATCAGATGACATTCCTTACTCCTGCTCAAAACAATCCCGACAGTTACGAGACCGTGCTTCTCAATACCCAGCAGTATTACCTTACCATGATCTCCCGGCTCCATAACTTTGACGGCTCCCTCACAACACCAGCGGGAGCTTATTATATCGAATACGCCGATCCGACTATTTCTCAGGTATCACTTCCGGTGATCACGGGAGCTGAAGCAATGAATGCAACCGATGCAGTCAGTCGTGCGGCTGAATATAATCTCAAAGCACCTTCCGGTTATCACGCCGCCGCATTGAGCCCGGCAATAACGCTCCCGGTCGAAACTGTGCCGGCGCTCAGACACTTCCGGCTGGTGCACGAATCCCCCAGCAACGTGTTCAACTCAAAAACCACCGATGTCAAATACGTTAAAGTTTTTGAGTATGTGAAAGGGGCTCACATCATAGGAGAGGGTATAATCGAGGTCCCGGTCATTAGTAATACGGGAAGAAATTTCACCTACCGGCAGATGAGTATCAACGGTGAATTTGTTGTACCCTATTCAACAACCGGTAATCCCTATGGAGTGAAGACAGCAGGCAAATACAGGGTAATCACTTCAGGGCGGGAATATGATGTTCCTGAATCTGCAGTAGTACAGGGTTCAGTTATCCAATAATTCTATCAAAACATCCTCTTTCCAGGGGTCAAAAACCAAACCTTGTGAATATAGGATATAATGTACGGATAATGCTAGTATGGCGCGTTGTTGTGCAATTTACGGAGACATTTTCACTCATCATACTATGGAGAACCATGATGAGAGTAGTGCCCGGCTTCTTGCAGCTCTTGAAGGAGTTCCCAAAGGAGTACCAGTTGTTGCGCCATATTGTGCCACCGAGAAGGATCTGCTCAGGGTTCATACACCGTCGCACATCCGGATGATTCGCGAATTTTCTTCGCATGGGGGGCAACACTTCATCGACCATGTCACGTATGTCGATAGTGAAACGTTTGAAGTTGCTTCATACGCTGCAGGAAGTGCGATCGAGGCTGTGCATCGTGCAATAGAAGGTAAATCCTGTTTTGCTCTTGTTCGCCCTCCTGGACATCACGCGGAATCTGACCGGGCGATGGGTTTCTGCATTTTTAACAATGTGGCTATTGCTGCAATTGTTGCACGGGATAGAGTGGATAAAGTCGCAATAATTGACTGGGATCTTCACCACGGGAATGGTACTCAGAAAATTTTCTCAGCTGATGACCAGGTTCTCTACTGTTCGATCCATCAGGGAAACATATTTCCCCACACCGGGTGGGTAGATGAAATTGGTACGGGAAGGGGCAAAGGATATACCGTAAACGCACCTTTGAGGGCAGGATCTACTATTGCTGATTACCGGCTTGTGTTTGAAGAAGTGTTTATTCCCGCACTCATGAAATTCAGACCGGATAGTATAATTGTTTCTGCCGGGCAGGATCCCCTTTTTGATGACCCCAAAAGCGGGATGCTGTTATATCCTGAAGATTTTGGTACCCTTACGGCACTTTTAAGGGATGCAACTGATCATCCTGTTGCGCTCGTTCTCGAGGGAGGTTATGGTCCTTCTCATGGTGAAGCTATTAACCGGATTTTTTCTTCTCTCGACAGATNACCTGCACCCTTGTGTAGTGGCGAGCCACACCGCACTACCCGCGATATGGTGACATTACTCAAGAAAATAAGAATGTAATTTCTGTTCCCTTAAAAAAACCTTTATACAAGAATATCATCATTCNCCATTATGTTAGCAGAAGATCTCACCATCGGTATGCGGGTACGGTACCCGCGTACCGGAACAGCCGGCACTATCCTCCGCATCGAGCATCTGCAGGGAGAGACATTTGCTGAACTTGACAGTACGAATCTCCTGTACCGCATTGATACCCTCATTCCGGCAACGGGCCCGGAGAAATCAACCAAATCCATCATTGATGACTCAAAAAAAGTAATAGAAAGAGAGAAAGAGTTTGCTTCAGGACGTGATTTGCAGGACGCATGGAAAGCTACCGACCAGAGCTGCGAGGGCGGAGGGTAATAATCCAGTTGAATCACCCCGGGCACACTGGTTCTAACCCTTATTTTATTAAAATCCATTTTATCGGATATCTGGTCTTCATGCCAAATTNCTGCTGCTGACAGAATACTCCTTGCAGAACANAAGATTTTGCCAGGGCTCGCNCACAAAAAATTTTCCATTNCCTTGTACTGCTGACAAAACCAACTGAAATTTCGGCATTTTAATAGTTCAAATTTCACAAAAAAACCGTTCATTGCTCAAANACTGTGAAGAACATTTACCACTGAAAGGANCTTTATACAAAATTCGGGACCTGTTGAAACATCCGCAGTTCTTTTGAACCAAAAGCGACAAAATTTCACGTCAAATCTGAAGGAAGAGCCAGACACCAAACACGATAAGAAGAACTCCACCGAGTTTCTGTATAAGTCCGGCGTATCGCATTATCTGTTCTTCAGCAATAGTATTTCGAAGAACGGTAAGAACGACAAATGGTATGAGGACTCCACTGGAGAACGCTATGAGCATANCTACCGGCTCGATGGTATTGCCGATAAGTATGGTTTCGATCAGGATCAGAAANGGTGCAATAGCACAGGGGGCAAATAATAGGGCGAAAATGATTCCGAGAAGAAAAATTCCTGGGAGACTATGGAATCGGGGTATCAGCATCGATGAATATTTATTTATCCGATCNGGAAAGGAAAAAAACCCTATCTGGACNATACCCACGATTACTGCTACAAGGCCTGCTATACCGTAGATAACCAGTCTTGAGTCAGGATCCGGACTGAACACCACTCCTGAGATCAGGATACCAGCAGCAACGAGCAGATATGCGGTAATAATTCCGGCCCCATAGATAAGGGGAAAGATTTTTCTGGCTTTTTCAGTCGCAGACTGACTTCCGGCAGCAGCAATGAGAATAACAAGACTCCCGAGAAGGCAGGGAGAGAGCCCGGTCATCAGACCAAGGGCGAAAGAGAAGACCATTGATAGGATATTGTCACCATCGAAGATCGTTTTTCTGCTGGCTGGTGAAGGATATGCGCCCGATTCGGCCAGCCGGATCTCTTCATCGAGGCGCTCCGGGGTTATCTCACGGTAGGCCAGGATCTTGTTGCGGTTGATAACGACTACAGGTATCTCTGTGACCCCATATGACATGAGGAGCCTGACTCCTGCGCGATCATCTATCTCAATGTTTTTAACAACCACACGATCCTGGTAGGTACTCTGAATATTATCGATAATCGGGTCGGTCTTCTCGCAATTGATACAGCCTTGCTGATGGAAATATTCCAGAACTACCAGACCTGAAACCGGTTGTGCCGCGATAAGAGCGATAGTGAATAGAATGAAGAATGTAAAGATTTTCTTATTATTACAAATCAAATACGACAGATTGACGTTTTCGCGGGTTATTCCGGTTTTTCGAAAAGAGTTAGGCCACGAATAAACAGAAGAAAAGAAAAAGAAGAATCCGGGCATACAACCTACATCTGATACCAGGGGGACCGGTAATCCCTGATAAATTCAGGCTCGTTCCGACTATGCCATGTTCTTCTGAGCATCGTAAATGACCCAGCAGGATAGAGCAATAACTGCAACCCCGAGAAGTACCAGCACGGGCTTTGTCAAAAGGTTGCAGGGATGGTCCGGGAGCGCACACATCCCTGTGATATAGAGTGGGAACAGTATAGCAATGACACCAAGGGCAACGCCGAAGAGACCTATCATCCGCTTCGCNTCGGCGGACTGGGCAAAGGCAAGCAGTGCACCGGCAAGGATNGTGAGAGCACCTACGCCAATCTCAGCCCTGGCAGTCCATCCNCACGGCATAGGGAAATTTTTGCCGTTCGCGAGCTTGGCATACATTCCNTCGACTTCGCAGACAGGTGCTATTGTCCANGGGGACACAACAAGAAGAATTCCCAGGACAATCAGAATAATTGCTGGAATAGATATTTTCATGTACCTTTCACCGGTAATTTATCTATTTAAATTTATGGAATTTGCTTACCATAATATATGCCGATTTCTTAATTAATTTCTGGAAAATGGAGGGATGAGCCGTTAATCTTTTTCTTAACGTTAGGGTGAGGTCTTTGTGGTGGATTGAACAAAGTACGAACTTCATCAGGTATTTTTATCACGATCTGTCGCAACCCCGGAGGACTCAACAATCCGATATCCTAGGCTCAAAAACCATATAATATTGCTTACCAGATTTTTCATAGTCGAAAAAGGTCTCAACTTGGATCCGCCAGGTCGAGAGGGGCAGACAAAAAGGATCGTTAATTGACGGATTATTTAATTTGAACCTAAAGGGAAGGTCGTAACCGATCGAAATCCGCTGAGCCAATTTGTGGAGAAAGCGGGAATTGTATGTTCAGGCAATCGGATCTCGAAACCCCATCCGTGTCATACATTTCGGCGGTCTTATCACGTATGACCATGACGATATTTCTTAACATCCCCGTATCATCGTAAATTGGACGCAGTTGCAGGCTTGCGGTAAATCTATCACCACTGT
>JGI20214J51088_10000526_pt1 | contig 26590 bp, 22 predicted proteins | sample WetSurMetagenome_FD_51088 | JGI IMG/M metagenome (IMG submission 51088) | reverse complement strand
CCGCCGCAACACCGCCCTCGATGAGCGCCTCGATAAACAAGTATACATAGGCGGGGCCGCTGCCCGACAACCCTGTGACGGCATTCATTTGTTTTTCCGGAACGCGGATGACCCTGCCGAACGATCCGAGCACCTGCTCGACCATCGTTTTGTCCGAATCACGGCACCGGCTGTTGAGGCAATACGCCGACATCGCCTCCCCTACCAAGGCAGGCGTGTTGGGCATCACCCTGCAAATCCGGGCATGCGGGGGAAGAATCTTTTCCAGCCGCTGGATGCCCATGCCCGCCGCTATGGAAATGAACAGCGGCGTTTCTTCGCGCTGCGCGATACCGGAGAAGGCGGCGAGCGCTTCGGCCATGTCGGCGGGTTTGACGGCGAGGACGACGGCGTCGGGACGATTTTCGTCCAGATTCCACTCATCGGGCGGTACCACCAGCGCTTCGTCGGGAAGGAACTTGAGCGCGCTTTCAGTCTTGTCGTACGCGATTATCGAGATGTCTTCGTAGGTCTTGAGCAGGCCGGCGATGATCGCGCGCCCCATATTGCCGCATCCGAGAATGGCGATTCGCATGAGTAGAACTCCATTAAGAATGTGTAGGCGTAAATGCGTGGAAGCGTTGATGCGGAAGCAGACAGACCCGTCCCAACAATCCAATCGGCGAACGCGTATACGCTTTTACGCATTCACGCCTACACGCATCAGCTCTTCATCGACTCCAGAAAATCCTTGTTCGTCTTGGTTCCGCTTATCTTCTCGTTGAGGAATTCCATCATTTCCACGGGCGTCATGGTGGCGAGAAACTTGCGCAGAACCCACATGCGGTTGAGTTCCTCCTGGGTAAGGAGCAGTTCTTCCTTGCGGGTGCCGCTCTTCATGAGATCGATGGCCGGGTAGATGCGACGGTCGGCTATTTTGCGGTCGAGCACAAGTTCCATGTTGCCCGTACCCTTGAATTCCTCGAAGATAACCTCGTCCATACGGCTGCCGGTCTCGATGAGGGCCGTGGCGATGATGGTGAGGCTGCCGCCGTTGTCGATGTTGCGCGCCGCTCCGAAGAACCTTTTCGGTTTGTAAAGCGCCTGCGAGTCCACGCCGCCCGACAAAATCCTGCCGGAATGCGGCGCGACGGTGTTGTGGGCGCGGGCAAGGCGCGTGATGGAATCGAGCAGGATCACCACGTCCTTGTTGTGCTCCACCAGTCGCTTGGCGCGCTCGATGGCCATTTCGGCCACCACCACGTGGCGCTCGGCGGGTTCGTCGAACGTGGAGCTTATCACCTCGGCCTTCACCGAGCGGGACATGTCGGTCACCTCTTCGGGACGCTCATCAATAAGCAGAACGATGAGCACGGCCTCGGGATGGTTGGTCGAAATGGCGTTGGCGATGTTCTTGAGCAGTACCGTTTTTCCCGTGCGCGGCGGCGCGACGATGAGGCCGCGCTGTCCCTTGCCGATGGGAGTGGCGAGGTTCATGATACGCGTCGATATTTCCTTGGCATCGTGTTCCAAGTTGAACCGTTGGTTGGGGAAAAGCGGCGTGAGGTCGTCGAAGTTCACCTTCTTCTTGCATTCCTCAGGATCTTCGTAATTCACCATCTCCACGCGCAGAAGCGCAAAGTACCGTTCGGAATCCTTGGGAGGACGAACCTGGCCCGACACCGTGTCGCCGGTCTTGAGATAGAAACGCTTTATCTGCGACGGAGAAACGTAGATGTCGTCCGGGCCGGAGAGATAGCTGTTGAGCGGCGAGCGAAGGAAACCGAATCCGTCGGGCATGATCTCGAGCACGCCTTCGGCGAACATCTGGCCGTTCTGGGCCGCCTGGGCCTGCAGGATTTTAAAAATGAGTTCCTGCCTTCGGAGATTGCGGTGCTCCCCCACGTTCAGGTTGGTGGCCAAGTCGTACAGTTCGGTCATGGCCCGGGTCTTGAGTTCGGCAACATTCATCGACATACCTCTACTTTGTATTGAAATTTGAAACAAATGCCCCGCTCCCCAGACGCATTCGGAAACGGCCTGCGGATACGGTGCGTGAATTATTACGGAGAAAAGCGTTCACGTGATATAAAACAGGAGACCTGTTCTTGAGCAAGCCCTGACGGCTGCAACTATGCCGCGGCGAAAGACGGCTCGCCGAAACCCGATCTGTTTTTCAAAAAGGATTTCTTCGAATAAGTGGGCGCTCAAATCACTCGTGATGAAATGAAACGTATCGCCGTATTATAAAAAAAATCCATTGCTTTTTGGAGATTTTCTCGTATCGAAACTGCTTCGGGATAGGTAAACCGGCCGAACGGGCAGTTTGTGAGGCGCTAAACAGGGTTGCACTGATCCTTGAATCTTGAATGTTGTTGACTGGTATAAATATGCACAATTTCGACCGGATTGTCAAGCATTTTTTGGTCAAAGGCCCAACGCACTCGGGCTTCCTGGATTCGGATGCCGGAACGACAAAACCGCCGGCCCGCGAACCGCGCCCGCTATTCCACCCGCAGCACCAGTCCCTTGAGGTATTCCCCTTCCCGGTGGGCGACGTTGAATGGATGATCGGGTCCGGCCGAAAGAACGTGAAGCACCTGTACGAAGCGGCGCGAATCGGCCGCGGCGGCGAATACGATCTGGCGGAACAGGTTCGCGTCAACCGCGTTGGAGCACGAAAAGGTGAACACGGTTCCGCCGGGCTCCACGTTTTTAAACGCGAGCAGGTTGATGTCCTTGTAGCCGCGCGCGGCGGCGGCGGCCTCGCCTTTATGACGCGCGAAGGCCGGCGGATCGAGAACGATGCAGTCGAAACGCCGATCGGTTTTTCGGAGAAAATCGAACACGTTCGCGGCGACCGATTCGCATCTGTCTCCTCCAAAGCCGTTGCGGCGGCAGTTGTCGTTCGCCGAAGTCAGCGCGGGTTCCGATATGTCGACCATCAGACTCGACGCGGCGCCGCCCGCGAGGCCGTATACCGAGAAACCGCCGCTGTAGCAGAAACAGTCGCACACCGTTTTCCCGGCGGCATACGCGCCGAACAATCGCCGGTTCTCGCGCTGATCAAGGAAGAAACCGGTTTTCTGCCCTTCCGCCAGGTCGGCGCCGAACATCAGGCCGTTCTCCCGTATCGTCACCGCTTGGGGCATCGCGCCGAGAATGATTCCGCTGCTTCCGGCAAGGCCTTCGCGGCCGCGCGCGTCGGTGTCCGAACGCTCGCAAATGAACTCGGGTGAACAGCACTTGGCCACAGCGTCAACGACGTGCCGCTTGAGCCGTTCCATTCCGGCGGTGAGCACCTGGATGCAGAGGCCGTTTGCGTATTTGTCGACGATGAGACCCGGCAATCGGTCTCCTTCGGAATTGACAAAACGGCACGAATCGGTGCGGCCGTCGAGAATTCCGGCGCGTCGAGCGACCGCGGTACCAATCCGGCGTTCGAGCACGGCCCCGTCGAACGCTTCCCCTTTTCCGGCGACCATACGTACCCGGATGGCCGAGGCCGCGTTGTAAAAACCCGTCCCCAGGTTCTCGCCCGAAGAGGAAAGCACGCCGCACGTATCTCCGTTTTCGCAATTGCCCTGCACGCTCGCGATTGCGCCGGAAAAAACCCAGGGGTGTCCCATCCGGATGGATTTGTCTTTGCCGTTCTTGAGCCGTACGGTGAGCATGGGCGCTTATTTGACCTGGGCCATGGCGTCGCCGATTACTTCGGAAACGGTCGGATGGGGAAACACGAACGCGGCGACGTCTTCGAGCGTAAGCCCGCGTTCCAGCATGGCCGCGGCCCCCCAGATGAGCTCCGAGCAGCCGCCGCCGACCATGTGCACGCCGAGGAGCCTGCGGCTCTTGGAATCCGCGACCACGCGGATCGATCCGCGCTCGGCGTCCGCCTCGGCGAGGTATCTGCCGTTGAACGTGAGCGGCAGCCGTCCCTCGGCGGGCGTAAAGCCGCGGGCGGCGGCCTCATCCTTCGTCAAGCCGACGGTCGCCGCTTCCGGGTGCGTGTAGATCACCGACGGAATCGCGTCGTAGTTTACCGTGTCGTCAAGTCCCAGCATATCGTGGACGGCGACGCGGCCTTCGCGGAACGCGGTGTGCGCGAGCATGGAGACGCCGTTTACATCGCCCGCCGCCCACACCCCCGGAACGTTCGTGCGGCAGCGCGCGTCGGTCTTTATCGCGCCCCGTTCCACGGCGACGCCGAGCGTTTCGAGTCCGAAACCGGCGGTCACGGGCCTCCGCCCCACGCTCATGAGCACGACGTCGGCGGCAAGAGTCCGCAAAGCGGCGCCGTCGTTGAACGTGACCGCGTGGTCGCCGATTTCCGTCACCCTTGATTGCATATAAAACTTGATTCCCTTTTTCTCAAGTTCACGCCTAAGAGCGCTTGCGATGTCCCTGTCGAGCCTGCCGCCTATGGTTTCCAGCATCTCGATGACGGCGACGCTGCTGCCCGCCTCGGCGAAAAACGAGGCGAATTCCAGCCCGATGGCGCCGCCGCCGACGATGACTATGGACGCAGGGACGGAAGACACCGACAGGATTTCCCTGTTGGTGAGCACGAAATCCCGATCCGCGCCGGGAACGCCGAGCCTCACCGCTTCGGAGCCGGTGCACACAAGAAGCCGCTTGGCCTCATACTCCTTGCCCGCCGCGGCGACCTTGAATGCCTCTCCCGATTTCCCGAGTATCGAGGCGGTCCCGCCGCACGTCTCCACCTTGCTTTTCGCGAGCGTCGACGCAATGCCGTTGCGCAGGGTTTCCACCACCTTCCGCTTGCGGGCCATTACCGGGCCCAGATCGAACGTGACGCCGGATGCGTTTACGCCGAAAGACGCCGACGACTTCGCCGCCGAATAAAGCTTCACGCAATGCAAAAGAGTCTTGGATGGTATGCATCCCTCGTTGAGACACACGCCTCCTAGATCGCTTTTCTCGATAAGAAGCGTAGACAGGCCGGCTTTCCCGGCGTGTTCCGCGGCCGTATGGCCCGCCGGCCCGCCGCCGACGATGATAAGATCGTACATGTTTGTTTTCCACCTTTTCTAGGTGAACCGAGAATGTCATCTTGAAAATAGACACGATTACCGGTCGGAGTCAAGGCGGCTAAAAAAGAATGGCGGCGTCAACCGCTCCCGCCCCGAGGATTCCCACGGTAGAATCGCGAACCGTTATTTATTTCGGATATACCCGGCGCGTGACGACGGTGCTCGTAGCCGTTGTCCCATTGGCGGCCGTGAGCTTCGCAGCGTTGTTTGTACCGGGGGCGAGGAAGACAACGGATGCCATTTTATCGTGGAAGAAACATGCCGCGGGAAAAATTCATGGATCGGTTTTCACGCATGAAGATTTATCTCCCGCCACGTCCCGTCCCCGAGCACCACCGACGTCTCGATCTGACGCTCCGTAACCACCCAATACTTCCTTAACAACCCGTCCTTCGTTTCCGCGTCAACCAATTTGAACCCGTGCTTCTCATAAAACGAAACCGCCCACGTGGCCGCCCTCCACGTTCCAACCAACACCGGCCTGTTTGTCAATCCGACAAGATGGGTAATGAGCGCGCCGCCCACGCCTTTCCTGCGGTCGCGCGTCCGCACATAGGCATGGCGTATAAGAGTGACGTCCTTGGGATTCTGGATGCCCATGACGCCGACCATCTCGCCGTTTTCCATGAATCCGTAAAATACCACTCCCCTCGCGATTTCTTTCCCGAGATAGTCCTCCGTCATGTACGGCTCGTGCCAGCAGTCGGGCGGGATCGCTTTTTTGTAGGCAACCGCGGCATCGTTGACGATGGCGAGGATCGTTGGCAAATCTTTTGGGGCGCAGGGCTCAATCATCAGCGGTTTTCCCGCGCGGCTCGTTATGCACCGGCGATGGCCTGGGACGAGGTTGACGAGAACATGACGAGCGGCTCATTTGGCCTAATTTTCCGGCGCCGCCCGTTTTCTTCCGACGACGTTATCGAAGTTCGCCACCACGCGGGCCGCGATTTCGGCCGGGTCGACGCGCTTGGTGGCCGAAGCTATCCCGCTCACCCGTTCGTCGGCTCCATCCCACGGCTCGCCGAGCACGTTGCACACGAGCATATTGGATTCCTCGCCCGGCCCTATCTGCGAACGCATGAATTTGCTCGCCGTACGCGTGAGCTTGGATTGTTTGACGGCGCTGAAAAGAATCACGGCCCTGTACCTGCGCCTGTCCAGTCCGGCCAACGCGCCGTTATCGGCGATGGTCACTTCGTAGCCGCGCGCCCTAAGGCTGTCCTTGACAATGGCCGAAACGGCGTTTTCAAGATAGCTCGAAGCGGTCGCTATAAGGACCTTGGACGGCAGGGTGTCCCGCGGCTGCATGGAATCGGCCTGGGAGAACGCGGGGGCGGCCATGCAAAGCGGCAGGGCAAAAACGAACGACAGGGAGAATCTCATCACGCGCCATCCTTTCTACGAGCGGACACGACGCGGCCTAGCCGGGCTTTCTTTTGTCCTTTTTCGTCTGCTGCCGTTTGAGCGCCCCGGCGGCCAGTGTGTTTTTCCTCACTCGGTAACCCGAATAGGCGAACAGCGAGAGCGAAAGCACCGCGAAGAGGGAACAAAAAATCATGATGGAGTTGTTCTTCTTATAGAACCACGCCATGCCGGGGAACTTTTCGTAGTAATACACCGTGACATACTGCGAGGAAGAGCCGGTTCTTGACGCCGCGGTCTTACCGGTGTATTCCTTTCCGTCTATCGAATATTTCACCACGTCGTATTCCTGATCCACGGTCTGCTTACGGGAAGCGAATTCCTTTTTACTGTATGAATCGACCACCTTTCCCGACGTCATTTTGATGGTGCCGTTAAGGCTTGCAAACACGGCGAAACCCGCGATGCTCAGAGCGAACATGACGATGGAAACGATCAAGAAGACGAGTGCGGTCGATGACTTCTTCTGCGGCTGGACCGGCTGTTTCATTCGACGGTTCTCTCCTCCATCTGGATTTGCTCACGGCGATGCCCGCGATTGTGCTATAAAATAGGTATTGCCGCGAAAATATACCGGCTGGAATTTTCAGTTTTACGGGAACGGGTCAACGCACGGCACCCCGCAGGAGATGCAGAATGGAAAGAACCGGATGCCTCAGAAGCATGCGTGGGCCGCCGTAGCGCATCGCCTCACGGATGCGTTCCCGGTACTCCGGTTGGTAACAATGGGTCGCGCATGTCTTGCAAACCGGTTTCGCCTCGCCGTACCTGCACTTCCGGAGCCTCGCCAGGGCATACGACTCAAGTTCCGAGCATTGCGCGCACACGCCCGCCCCGGCCGAGTGATGACGGCCTTTGCAGAAAAGGCGGATCATCGCCGAAAGCGTCGTTGCTTCACGAGCCGGATTCGTAAAGCGCCGCGTCACCAAGGCCGCACCCCGTGATTTTTCGGACTGTAGAAAAAGTCCGTTAACGAACCTGTTAAGATTCGACAAGACCACCACATTCCAATTTCCGATCCCGCTAACAAGTATCCGCCGATGCAAGCGAGGGTCGGGATCATTGCAAGACGATACCGGAGTCAAAGATACTGTAAGCCTTGTCTTCTATCGAATAAAAATCCCCTGCCTCGCGCGTGATTGCGCCATCCCGGAACTATTTTCAAACGCGGAAACCGATTTGCATGTAAACGGAGGCGCATGAATCCTGCCGAACTCGTCGTGCGTTTCGTCGCCGGAGGCACTTTGGTTGCCGCCGTATCGCTTCTCGCGAAGACCCGCCATCCGCTCGCGGCCGGTCTTCTTTTACTGTTTCCCTTGGTTACGCTCGTTGGTTTGTACTTCGCCGGGACCGGCGGCGATGCCGCGGGCCTCAAAAAAATAGCCTTGTATTCGATGGCCGGCCTGCCCGCCACCCTCGCGTTTCTCGCGACGTTCCGGATGCTTATAGGAAGGCTCGGGCTCGTTCCGAGCCTTCTGTTGTCGACGGCGGCATGGTGCGCAATCGCGGGGCTCATGGCGGCGATACTCAAGTTGAACGCTCAAAGTTGACACTTGACGGTTGGCCGTTGACGGACAGAGCGTATTTGCTTCGCGAGATTTCATTATCGCGTTAAACTTTCAACTTTGAACCTGCTATTTCTTGCGATGGGAGGAGACGGCATCTATGCGATTATTGAGCTGGAACGTCAACGGCATCCGCGCGATCGCGAGAAAAGGCATGCTCGACTGGATGGTGAAGGACGGCGCCGACGTCATCTGCCTGCAGGAAACCAAAGTGTTCGATCCGAACGAACTCGCTCCTTCCTTCCTGTCGCCGGGCGGATACGCTTCGTTCTGGAACTCCGCACTGGAAAAGAAGGGGTACAGCGGCGTCGTCGTGTATACGAAACAAAAACCGAAAAAAGTTGAAAAGGGATTCGGAATAAAAAGATTCGACACCGAAGGAAGAACGCTCGTGATGTATTTCGACACGTTCGCCCTGCTCAACGTCTACTTCCCAAACGGCAAACAAAACGAGGAGCGCCTGCGGTATAAAATGGACTTTTACGACGCGTTCCTTTCCTTTTGCGACGGACTTAAAAAGAAGAAAACGCCGCTGGTGATGTGCGGCGACTACAACACCGCGCACCACGAGATAGACCTCGCCCGCCCCAAGGAAAACGAGGACGTTTCGGGCTTTCTTCCCATGGAGCGCGCGTGGATGGACACCTACGAAACGCACGGATACGTCGACACGCTCAGGATGTTCCGCAAAGAACCGGGTCTATACACTTGGTGGGACCTCAAAACCGGCGCCCGCGCGCGGAACGTGGGCTGGCGCATCGACTATTTCTTCGTGAGCGGCGACCTTGCGCCGAAGGTGAGGGACGCGGCCATCCTGGCCGAGGTGACCGGCTCCGACCATTGTCCCATCATGATTGAAGTGGAGTCGCCAACCGCGGCCGGAACACGCAATGTCCGTACAAAGGAATGATGAACGAACAATCCGAAACCCCCGTCCCCTACGTGAAGCTCGCCCTCGACAGGAAAATCATCACCGAGGAGCAGCTCGATCTGTGCAAATCCATCGCGAAAAAAAGCAAGAAGATAGGGCTTGAGGCGTCGCTTGAGGACGTGCTCATCAGCAAGGGTTTTCTCACGCCCGAACAAGTCCACGAGCTCTCGGAGATAAGCCGGCTCACCGACGACGGCAAGGTGTTCGGAGCGTATCGCATGGGCGAGCTTATCGGCGAAGGCGGGATGGGCAAGGTCTACCGCGCCGTCCACGAGTTCATGGGCAGGAACGTGGCCATCAAGGTGATAAACGCTTCGGTCACCAACGACAAGACCAACGCGGCGCGTTTCTTCCAGGAAATCCGCGCGCTTGCCAAGCTCCGGGATCCCGGCATCGTGACCATTTACGACGCGGGAAGAATCAACCGCCGTTTTTACTTCGCCATGGAATTGCTGCCGGGCCCATCGCTCAAGGCCCACGTCGATTCCAAAAAAATGCTGCCGGAAAAAGAGGCGCTTTCGCTTACCCGGGCCGTGGCGCTGGCCCTGAGCCATGCTCACGCCAACAGCGTGGTGCACCGCGACGTGAAACCGGAAAACATCATCTTCGACTCGGCCGGTTCTCCCAAGATCACCGACTTTGGGCTCGTGATGCACCACGACGTCGACCACATGACGCTCACGCAAGAGGGCTTCCTGGTGGGATCGTTTTACTACACTTCCCCCGAGCAGGTCGACGGCAGCCGCGACATCGACGGCAGGTCCGATATCTATTCCCTCGGAGCGACCCTGTACTACGCGCTCACGGGCCGCACCGTGTACGCGGGAAACTCGCCGCAGGAACTGCTCACCAAACACCTCACCGGGAATTTCGTTTCCCCCAGGAAATACAATCCCCGCGTCTCATGGGCGACCGTGCGGCTTCTAAAAAAAATGCTCGCCGTCAAGAGGGAAAAACGATTCCAGTCCATGGAAGCGGTAGTGGCGGCCATCGACGGCCGGTCGCTGTGGCGCAAGGCGCTGCGTATCGCCCTTTTCGCCGCGGCGGGCATCGGGATTTTTCTGCTCGGCATGGTTGCGGAATTCTTCCGCATGTAGCGGTCGCGCGCCTTCACGCGGCCGATAACTTCCCAACGGCGAATCACCGCATTACGTTCTTCACCATCTGCTTCCTCGGTGTCGGGGAGAGTTTATACTTTTAAGAGTAAAGGGCAAGGTTACACCACCATTCAGGCGGCAGCGGGAGATGCTACCGATGGCCACTCTTCCAGATATCTTAGTAACTACGACGAGGAATCAAGACAAATAGTAAGCGACGGCGGCACAGAATGGTACTGTATCTCTCATTCAACTTATTAGAAGAAACAGTGAATTCGCCATTGCGGTAAAAAAGAATTGTGTGGTAACAAAAGGGACAAGGTCTATCGACCTTGTCCCTCGTTATTAGATATCAACAAGGACCGGAGTAACCTACTCCACATCTCCGGTACCGGTCGCAGGCTTAGAACATCCAGCTCGTCTTGAGTGCCCACCACCAGTCGCCGTTTTCCACCAGCAACTCGTTCCATATTTCGTCGTTGTAGGAGGCGCACTGCAGGCGCATGTGGTCGCGGCCGATTTGTCCGGTGATTGCGAAATGCTCGTTAAAAAAGCTTCTTTTTGCATATACCGACCATTTCCACGGGCTTTTTGTCGGGTGCGGCGACGTGCCGTTCATCCAGTCCACGTCGTTGGGCATCGGGCTGTTTCCCTTGTTCATCACCATGGTCGCGTCGTTAAGGTACTTTGCGCCGAAATATTCCAATTCAAAATTCAGGTTGTCCAGAGCTTTGAAAGTGGGGATGCCAAATCCCACCATTATCGGAGTTTTCTCAAATCGGTTGTTATATGACGGCGCAACGAGCTCGAGAGGGCCTCCCTGGATGGCCATACCAGAGTCCGGATAATTTTCCACGCCTATCAAATCCGCCTCTCCATAAAGTTTGAGATCGTTTTTGCCGAAATATTTCCATTTGATGAAGGCCTTGGGGTCAATCGAGATGCGAGCCATGATTTTCGTTCCTTTGAACGTATACCAGGAGGTATCTCCATTTTGAACGTATAGCTTATTAGAGCTAATGTCATGAAATGAAGTAGGGTCTCCCCCTAACCCGGTAAAAGTATGATCGGTATAGACGTCGATGAGATGAGCAAAATCGACACCGGCGCCGATATTGACAAAATGCAGAGCCGCGATATCGTAGCTGGCCAGCGCAGACAGCGACCAGTTCATGGACGGGAAGGACGTGGCGCTGGTAAACAGAAGGTCGAGCTTGAGGCTTTTAAAAAGGTTGCTCTCCACGTTTATTCCGAGCAACCGCTGCCACGGCGCGTCGAACGTCATGTCGAAATAAATGGGATAGGTTCCGGTGCGGAAAAGATAATCGCCGAAGTTCACGCCTTCGGGGTTGTATTTGAATTTGAAATACCCCACCTTGGCAAGCAGCCACGGCATATCGGCTTCGCCGAAATGATATTGCGCGTACAACTGATCGAGATAAATGTCCTGTCTGAGGTACTTGGTGTACTTTTGACCGGAGATAAGCGGATACGAAAAATACAGCTTTGCGCCAAGGCTGAAATCCATGGTAAGGTGTTCTTTGTATGTTGCAAGAAAGCCGAGTTCGACGTCCGCGTCATCAGTCCATATATGGTCTATTTTAAAATCACTAGAACTGGTGCCGATGTTTCCCGCCGCAGCCGAATTGAGCGTGCCGTTCTCGATTTCGCCGGCCTCAAAATGGGCATAACCATGGGGTTTGAGCGTGAGACCGTCCGGCAGTATTACCTTTCCACCTTTTCCAGAATCGTTCTGCGCCTGCGCAAACGAGAATAAACCAAGCGCCGCGACTACGGCGATGCGTACCAACTTTGACATATTATTTTCCTTTCGTTTGTGCCTCGGTTTTGGGAAAAGCGCCTCGCGCGAGGCACTTAAAAATGAAGTACCAAGAAAAACAGGCAGTTGCCGGACGGACGGTCCGGCAACTGCCAATTAAAACTACTATTACTCAAGCACTGTAAACGTCGCGCTCTGGGTGGGTTGCCGGCTCCTGTCGGCCGAGGTACCCACGCGAACCGTATAGGTACCGGGCAGTATCTGCCAGGTTCCCGAACCGTTGTAGTCGACGCCGTTGGGGTTAAAGACACGCATATCTTCGGGATACAGCGTAAAATCCACCGCGGCGGTCGCAGCGGTATCGAGCGTCTTGGTCGGATCCAGAGGCACTTTCTGGAACCCCCTCAAATCCTGCACGCGCACCGGCAGGCCCGCCGAATTGTTGGCCGGCATGGAAAGATACAACTCCGCTGTCTCTTTTCCCGCAACGTGTCCGGTGTTCTTGACCGTGAGCCGCACGTGCACCCTGTCGCCCGCATGAATGGTATCGGGATAGACGTTTAAGGGCGAGTATTCGAACGTGGTGTAGCTGAGCCCATGACCGAAATAGAACAGCGGCGTCCAGTTGTTCTTGTCGAAGCGAAAATACCCGTGGGCCGTATCGGACGACGGATAATTGAGGTCGCTTCCACTCACGAACGCAAACGGCGGGAGCTGTGTAGCGAGCGCCGGGAACGTTACGGGCAGCTTTCCACTCGGGTTTACAAGGCCGAACAGAACGTCGGCTATGCAGTTCCCTTGCATTTCTCCGGGATAAAAAGCGAACACTATGGCGTCGGCCTTGGACCAGTTGCCGGGCGTCGCGGCGCTGCCGCCCGTGTATACCACAATGGTCTTTGCCGTCGTTACCGCGAGCGCGGAGGCGACAGCGGTTTCGCCGTCCGCGGGCAGGATGGAAAGGCTTGGCCTGTCTGAGTCTTCGTGCTCGCCCGTGACGCCCACGAACACCACGATGTAATCGGCGGTGGTGATGTCGCTCACAATCGTGGACTTGCCCGGGTTGGCCGGATAGCCGCCCATACCGTTGAGAAGGTTGGCTATCGCGGTGCTCGGGATCACCTGCAACGCGGGATTGACCGCGCTGCTGCCGCCGGGACCGGCCCTAAATTGCGAAAGGAACGGCCCGGTAAGGGCAATCTTGTGATCCGTCTTGGGCAGGGGCAAAACCGTTCCGAGCCCGTTGGGACTCGCGGCCATCGTATCGTTTTTGGCAAGAACTATTCCCGCGGTTCCCACCTGGCGCGACACCTTGGCATGGTCGGTACTCTTGAAAGTGGAAGTAAACGCGGTGGCGGAGTAACCGGCCGTAAAGGCGCCCGCCATTTCGTGCATGTAGATTATCCTGCGCGCGTGCATGTTCAAGATGCTGTCGGGCTGATAAGCCACCGTTGAGGGAACATAGGTATCGGGGCTGGCCATGTCGATGTCGCAGCCGTACTGGATGCCGAGGGTATAGTCGAAGTCGGCGCTCCAGTCGGTCATCACGCCGTACTTGAATCCCCATTCGTTGCGCAGGACATCGGTCATGAGAAATTTGTTCGAATTGGCGTAGTTGTGGTTTACCCGGTTATATGCCCCCATCACGCCGGCGCAGTTTGCCTGGGTGATGATGGGACGCCAGTTTTCAAGGTAAATCTCACGCATGGCCCTTTCGCCAATATTGGCACTGAGGAATCTACGGTTGTCTTCCTTGTTGTTGCAGGCATAGTGCTTGGCCGTGGCTATAACTCCCTTTGCCTGCAATCCCCGCGCGTCGGACGCGGCCATAATGCCCGATTCATACGGGTCTTCGCCGTAATACTCCGATGCCCGCCCGCCCAGCGGATGATATACGAGATTGAGGGCTGGTCCCAGGGAACAATTCTTGCCGCACGCGCGAAATTCCTCGCCCTTGGAAAGTCCCTGGATATAGGCAAGAGCCGTGTCCCAGGTGCAGGCCTCGTTTGAACAGCAAGGATAAAGCGTCGCGGCCGAGCCGTTTTCCATCCTAACGCCGTGAGGACCGTCGGCGGTTTTTAACCTCGGAATTGGTCCGGCGCCAACCACGTCGAAATTGTCGACTCCGCCCATTATAGAGGCTTTTTGGGATTTGGTCATGATTGCGAGGAACCCTTCCACCTGGGTCTTTTCGCCCGAAATCACCGCGTCGGCGGTGAGATGCGCAACGTAATGAACACCCGGGTCGGGAACGGTTTGCGTCTGGAAGAATATCACGTGCTTTTCGGCGGTGTTCGGATGCACAATGCGTATCAAACCGACGTCGCCGGTTATCTCGCTCAACTGAAGCGGGGTTCCTGCCTGCGAGGTTATGGTAAGCGCCACGTATACCGAATCGGTATCGCTGGCGGTGACCGTATATTCCACCTTACCCGAAAACCCGGTTCCCGTTCCCGCGTCGGATCCGTGGAGCATCAACTGCGGGACCGAAATCGTATTAAACCCTGCCGGCGCGGAAAATGCAACCGCGCAGATGAATACAATGATTTTTTTCAACGTCATGGTACAGCCCCCTTACTTCACGATGGATATCTGGATTTTGTTTTCGAACGAACCGTAACGCATCACGGCGAAATAAACGCCCGCGGCGATTCCGCGCTTTCCAATGTTCCACACCGCCGAATTGCCCGACGAGGCAAGCTCGATTGTTTCGAGCCTCGCTCCCGACAGCGTGTAGATGGAAAGCTTTGCGTTTTTGGTACCGTGGGGAAGGCTGTACTGAAACGTAACGATGCCCCGGTTGATTCCCGGCTTGCACGTAAGCCTCGCGTACGACTGGATGTTTTGTTTGGCGAAAAAACGGACCCCGGTGGGGAAATCGAATGCGTCGCTGTCGATGGTCCATTGGACGGCGCCCGCGATAAAAGGCACCATCAATACGACGGCCGCGATGAATAAACCTGTTCTTTTCATGAATCACTCCTCCCGATTAAATATGATAAAATAGTCCCTTGATGAATGCGGAATAAACGCTTAACGCCCCCCTCCTCCTTTCACTCCTTCCGTTAAGCCTGGAAACATAATCCGTTATAGTAATTTGCCGAGTAAAAACCCGCGGGCTTTTCATGGGTGCCTGCTCGATCCGCACAAAATGAAGTAACCCGACTTCCTCTATAAATTTAATAAAAAAATCGGTTAAAGTCTTCATATTTATTGAGCATACGAAAAACGCTCACCACCATACGTTTGCCGGTGAACAAGCTTTGAGTATTATTATGTCCCGCGAAGTTTTGCGCCGTCGCCGCAAGGCGTTTCCTTACGGCGGTTCCCGTGAGGGTTACCACGGGAGTGACAGGCTTTTGTCCGCCCCAAACGCCGCTCGGCCTTTCAACCGAACGACCGGCCATCGGGCAAAACGACTTGCCCTGCCGTGTCACAAATTCATAAACCCGCCGGGAGTTTTGACTGCATCATTTTTTTTCGATTAATTCTTCTTCCATCAACGATAAACGTGCCGTCGCCGACCGCGTGAACCGTACGTTTTTCTTTCCGGTCATTATCAAAGTATGCGGCCATTCCTTCGAGAACGACGATGTTGTGCTTCTTAATTATATCCGTGACTTTGCACTCGATATTCGCCAGGCATTCCTTTATTAAAGGCGCCGCGACATACTTCCCTCGCGCGGGCGTTAACGCGAATTTTTCGAATTTGTCGGTATCGGCTCCGGAACACGTTCCTATTCCGACGACATCGTTTATCATGTCGATTGTGGGAATTGCGATGACGCATTCTTTCGTTCTTTGAATGGCGGCAAAAGAATAATTCCAAGGTCCGGTCGTAATCGCAAAAAGCGGCGTAAAATCCATGACCATTGTCCACGATATCGTCATTACGTTGTCTTTCTTGCCGTCATTGCTGGTAACAAGGACAACCGGCCCGGACTCGATCAAAGTAAACGCTTTTTTTATTTTAAACGTCCTCATGATATTGAGCCTTCATTTCTTTTTTTGCGGCCTGCCGGTTCATCGGCGCAAAAATTCCGCGCCATTCGACATCGCTTCGCATTGTCCGCGCCGCCAAGCCGCGCTGTTGAATTTTTAGAAATTCCGTTAGGTCAACATGCTCGAAGCCAGCCCGTCACTTCTTCCCTGTCGTGGTAAAGATGTTTGATATACAGTTCATGACGTATTCCGCGACGTCGCATTTTCGTCCGGATGATTTCCCGGCAGGACACGACTTCCTCATATCGTTTCTTCATGGGCAGCTTGAGGTTGAAAATCGCGACCCGGCACCACCCGCGCGCAATCCAGTCGGCCGCGAGCCCGGCTATGCGCGAAGGCTGTTCCACAACGTCGCACGCCATCCAGAAGACCGGTTCTTTGGGAACGAACGTAAACGCATCGGCCCGCACGTGACGCACGAGCCCCGAACGCAGAAGTTTTCCATCGAGCCTGCCGTTGTCCACCGCCGTAACGCGCATGCCGCGGGAAGCCATCTGCCACGTCCATCCTCCGGGACTGGCTCCCAGGTCGACGCATGCGAGTCCCGGCGCCAGCATCCGGTTTCCTTGTTCTTTGGGCACAAAAACGTTCCACGCCTCTTCGAGCTTGAGCGCCGAGCGGCTCGGCGCGCCGGCCGGAAACCTGAGGCGGGGAATGCCCATGGGCCAGGGCGAGGAGCTGTCGACGAATGAAAATCCCGGAATTGCGCTTTTGGTCGAGATGAAGAAAACGTGGAGCCGCATCCGCCGGGGTTCGCGATGTTCGGCCGGATCGGCAAGAAGTCCCTTTTCCGTCAGCGCTTTTTCAAACGGGAACACGAGCTTTTTGCAAAGCGGGCTCAGCTGCTTGGCCTCGTTGGTGTCGGCGGTTTCGAGGAAAAAATCGGAAAACGTATGCCCGGATTGCGCGACCGCTTCCACAACCGGCGCCACCCGGTCTCCGGCCTCAAGCGGCGACACTTCGCTTAAAGCCGCAATCATCTGGCGGGCAAACGTTAAGGACGAAAACGGCAGCTCACGCGCGCAGGTGAGAGCGGCCCGAGGAACGCCGAAGCGGAAGACGACGTAACCGCTTCCGGGTGCCGCGTGAGAGATCGCGCCATCGCCGAAGCGTTTCGACAATTGCGAGAATTCGCGGGAACACTCGTTTTCGAAACCCGGACGGCAATAAAGGAGAATGTCGGTCATGGAAGTTTGAAGTTGAAAGCTCAAAGTTGAAAGTAAAGAGTTACCTGTAAGAATCGTGAATACTGTCAACTTTCAACTATTGTTTGTCTATTTCTTATCGAGCAGTTTAACGAATTCTTCTTCCGAAAGAACCGTAACCCCCAGTTCCTTCGCCTTGTCGAGCTTTGACCCCGGCTCCTCGCCCGCCACCACGTAACCCGTCTTCCTGCTCACGCTGCCCGACACGCGGCCGCCCAGTTCCACTATGAGCGCCGTCGCCTCCTCGCGCGTGAACCCCTTTAGCCCGCCGGTGAGCACGAAGGTTTTGCCCGCGAACGCGCCGGTTGCGGGCTTTTCCATGCCTTTGCAATTCACGCCGAGCGACCGCAGGCGTTTCACCAGTTCGCGGTTTTCTTTCCGGTCGAAGAAACTGCGCACGCTCTGCGCCACCTGCTCCCCGATATTGGGCAGGCTTGTGAGCTTCTCCTCGGACATCTCGAACAAATCCTCCACGTCCTTCACCTCGGCGGCGAGCACGCGCGCGGTCTGGGCGCCCACCATGCGGATGCCTACTCCGTGAATGAGCCGGTCGAGCGTGTTCTTCTTGGCCGCCTCAAGGGCCAAGAGAATATTCCCGGCGGACTTCTCTCCCAGCCCTTCAAGCCCGGCGAGCCGTTCTTTTTCGAGCGTGAAGAGATCGGCGACGTTCCTGATGAGACCGGCCTCAAGAAGCTTTGCCACGAGCGACGGGCCAACGCCCTCAATGTTCATCGCGCTCCGGGAGACGAAATGCGTTATTGAGGCGAAGAGCTGGGCCGGACACGAATTGTTGACGCAACGCAGCGCCACCTCCTCGTTGAGGCGAACGAGCGTTGCCCCGCACGACGGACACGTTTCCGGCGGAGAAAACCGCCTGCTTTCCGGCGGGCGTCTTTCGGCGTGCACCACCGTAATCTTGGGGATGATCTCCCCGCCCTTTTCGATGGAAACGTAATCGTCCACGCGCACGTCGAGCCGCCCCACCTCGTCGTAATTGTGGAGCGTGGCGTTGCGGATGGTGGTCCCGGCCAGAAGCACGGGGTCGAGCTTGGCCACGGGCGTTACCACGCCCGTCCTGCCGACGTTGGGCTCTATGGCCAGCACGCGCGTCACCGCCGTCTCGGGCTTGTACTTGTAGGCGATTACCCAGCGCGGACTCTTGGCCGTCGCCCCGAGCATCTCCTGGTGCCGGATACCGTCAACCTTGACGACGACTCCGTCGACGGGGTAATCGAGCGCGTGGCGCCGTTTTCCCCACTCCTCGATGAACGCAATCACGTCGTCGGCCGTGGACAGCGCCTCGGAATGCACCACGGCGGGAAAGCCCTGTTTCTTGATAAACGCAAGGTTTTCCAGGTGGCTTTGGGCGTGCGAGGACGAAAGAAGAAAATACGCCGCGAAGCTGAGACCGCGGCGCGAGACCTCCGCCGGGTCGAGCAGCTTGAGGGTGCCGGATGCGGTGTTGCGCGGGTTCTGCATGGGCTTCCGCCCGTTGTCGACCAGCGAGTCGTTGAGCTTCCGAAAGCTCGCGAAGGTCATGTAAATTTCGCCGCGGACTTCAAGGTCTTCATGCGCTTGGAGCGCGAGCGGGATCGACCGTATGGTCCGCGCGTTCGCGGTGACGTCGTCGCCCGTGACGCCGTCGCCCCGCGTGACGCAGGTTTTGAGCCGTCCCTTTTGGTACACCAGCGCCGATGCCACGCCGTCGACCTTGAGCTCGCCCACGAAAACCGGATTCTCGCCTCCAAGGAGCCTGCGAACCCTCTCCACCCATTCCCTCACCTCGGATTCGGAGTAGGTGTTGTCGATGCTCATCATGGGCACCGCGTGTTTTACCTTTGCGAATCCCGCGGTAAGGTCGCTTGCCACGCGCCGCGTGGGGGAATCCGGGGAAATCAGGCGGGGGTTTTGGCGTTCGAGATTCGACAGATCCGCGTAGAGACGGTCGTATTCCGAATCGGAGACGAGAGACTCGCCGCGTCCGTAGTACGCGGCGTCGAGGTCGCGGATTGTATTCCTCAGCTCGGAAATTCTTGCGGCGACGTCGGCCATTGCGGCGGCTCCGGGCGCGGCTGAACCGGGCTATCGGCTTCCGCACTATGCGGAGGTGCTTGCGGAAATCTGATCGGTAAAGTCTTCGAACACGAGGCCCGCGGCGCCGAGAACGCCCGCGTTCTCGCCGAGCTGGGCGATGGCCATGTCGCAGCGCTTCCACACTTCGGGCCAGCAGAACATGGGCACGTACCGAGACACCGTGTCGATGATGACCTGCCCCGCCATCATTACGCCGCCGCCGAGGATGACGCGGTCGGGCGACAGCGCGTTCACGATGATTCCCACGGCGCGTGCAAGCTTCTCGCACACCAACTCGTTGACGCGGCACGCGACCGGGTCGTTCTTTTTTACATAGTCGTATACGATTTTTGACGTGAGACCCTGCGGCTTGCGGAGCACTTCGTGCGCGAAGGGCGTCTGTTGTTTCGCGTCGAGGTCCTGGCATACGCTTATGGCCATGTCGACGATGCCCGTAGCGGAGGCATAACGTTCCACGCAACCTTTTTGGCCGCAGTTGCATTGCAGGCCGTTGGTTTCCACGCAGATGTGGCCCAGCTCGCCGGCCATGCCGTGCGATCCTTTGTAAAGCTGTCCGTTGGTGACGATGCCGCCGCCGATTCCGGTGCCCAGGGCAAGGCACACCATGTTTTTTACGCCTTTGCCCGCGCCGAAGCGGGATTCGGCGAGCGCGGTCACCGTCACGTCGTTTCCGGCCGTGGCGGGAAGCCCGAACCGCTGCTGGATTGGCTCGTATATCTGCATCCCCTTCCAGCCGGGAAGGTTTTCCGCGCCGCCGAGAATGGTGCCGTCGCGATCCACGAAACCGGGGGTGCCGATGCCGACGCCGATGATATTGTCCTTCGTGCCTTCCTTGAGGATGAGCTTGTCGATAAGGATGAGAATGTTTTCGAGAACCTTCGGTCCGCCCTTCTTGGCTTCGGTGGGGACGCGGGTGAGGTGACGCCCCTCTCCGTCCTTGTTCATGATTATGCCCTTAAGGTTGGTGCCGCCGAGATCGATTCCTATCGCGACCTGTTCCATCGTTCGCCTTTCTTGCATCAACGGTGCGCCGAAGAAATAGAGCTATAAAATAAAATCTTTTACCAATTAATGGAAGCACGAAATTGCATGCCGTGCGGATTAATGACGATAAACGGAAAATTTACCCGCCGCGCACTCTACGGCAAAGCGTTTTTTATCCTTTCGAAATGGACGGTAAAAAAGACGGAATAATAACCATGGAGTATTTTATCCAAAAATGGAAATCCTCGCCCGCATCATCGACGACGCCCCCCGTTCCGCCGCGTTCAACATGGCCGCCGACCTGTACATGCTTTCCTTATGCGAAGAGACGCCCGCCATCGCCGTACGGCTGTACACATGGGAGAGGCCCACGATAACCATCGGCGTTTCCGAAAAAGCATGCGAGACCCTCGGCGACGCTTCCCGCGGGCGCGAGAACGCGGACTGGATACGAAGACCCACCGGCGGAAGATCGGTTCTTCACGACGGCGACCTTACCTACTCCTGCATTTTTTCGGCGGGCCTCGCGGGCATGGGCGCGACGCTTATGGAAACATACCTCGTCGTTTCCGGCTGCCTGATGCGCGGGCTTTCACTGGCGGGCATCGATTGCTCCACGCACGACTCGCCTCCCGCTCCATCGGGAACGGGACGGAAGACCAAGCTTCCCTGTTTTCTTTCGCCCAACCGTCACGAAATAATGGCGGGCGGGAAAAAGCTCGTCGGTTCCGCGCAGAAAAGAACGGCGGGCGCGGTGCTCCAGCACGGCTCAGTACCCCTCACCGGGGCCTTCAGGAACCTGCCCGACTTTCTGCGGCTGTCCGCACGGGAACGCGAAGCGCAGAAAGCGCTCCTCGCGCGAAAATGCGCCTGCGCGGGCGAACTGCGGCCTGGTATTGACGAAAGTGAATTACGGGGCTGTCTCATTCGCGGCTTTTCCGAAACACTCGGGCGCCCCTCGTTCCGGTCATCCTGGACTCCGGAGGAGGTTTATGCCATCGAATCAAAGGCCCGAAGTTCCGAATTCCTTGCTCAATGGCACGACGAAAGGCCGCGACGGGCCGATTGAAGGACCCCGCCCGACGAATACGGCCGCGTTCCAAAGAAAAGATTTTCGGTCTCCGGCCGACATGTTTTTCCCGGATTTTTAAAGTGCCCAAAGCACCTTCGTCTATTATTTTTTTCACTGGCCCGATTTTTTATCCCGGGGAGTTTCATGAAACGTTCCGCGGCGCGTATCGTTTGCGCCATCGCCTTCGTCGTTTTCCTGGCATGCGCCCCCTCCGGTGATCGTCCCGCTCTTCAGCCTGCCGTCGATTATGATGCAATCCAACAAAAAGCCGCGCACTTTTCGTGGGCAATCGGGACCAGGGGCGGAGAGCTTATTCGAGCGATGTTTTCGGAGCCGCGTTCCTTCAACCCCATCACATCCTCCGACAGGGACATACGGGAAATAACCGGCCTCATGTACGAGGGCCTGGTGCGCATCAATGCAATCACGCTTGCTCCGGAACCGGGCCTTGCCCAAACGTGGACCGTCTCGTCGGACGGCCTTTCGTGGAAGTTCAAACTGCGTCCCGGCCTCCGATGGTCCGACGGTGCGCCGTTTTCCGCATGGGACGTCGAGTTCACGTTCGACAGCCTCGTGTTCAACGACTCAATCAACCCGAACGCCGCGCGTGATCTTTTCGCAATCGCGGGAAAAACGCCCGTGCTTTCGGTGGAAGACAGCCTCACGATACGGTTCACCCTGCCCATACCGTTCGCGCCCTTCCTGCGGGCGATGGCACAGGAAATCCTCCCCCGGCATACCCTGGGGGGCTTTGCGAAATGGAGCACGTTCCCATCCGCACTTTCGGCGACCGCGCCGCCCGGTTCGATGCCGGGGACCGGGCCTTTCGTACTGGAATCGTTTTCGGCCGGAAAAACGGTCCTTGCGCGAAACCCCGCGTATTGGCAGACGGATTCCGCCGGAAATGGTCTTCCCTACCTTTCACGCGTCGTGTTCGTCACGGTCCCCGACCAGGCCGCCGAGCTTGCGAAGTTCGGGAAAGGCCAGTTGGATTACATGAAGGTCAAGGGCGACGATTATGCCGGGCTCAAACGCGACGAGACCAAAGGGAATTACACGGTATATCGTCTGGGCCCGTCGTCGGGAAGCTATTTCGTTTTTTTCAATCAGAACGCCGGACGTGATCCGGCGACCGGCAAGCCATACGTCGATTCCGCCAAGCTCGCGTGGTTTTCCAACCGTTCCTTCCGCCAGGCCGTGGCGCTTTCCCTCGACAGGCAAGGCATGATAGACAAAATCATGAACGGCCTCGGGTATCCCCAGCGCGGCCCCATGAGCCCGTCGCAGGGGTTCTTTTACGATTCCGACGTCCCCGACTACCCGTACGACACCGCCGCGGCGCATGCCCTGCTTGCCAAAGAAGGATTCACCGACCGCAACCGCGACGGCGTTCTCGAAGACGCATTAGGCCGTCCCGTGGAATTCACGCTCGCCACCAACAGCGGCAACACGGTGAGGACGAAACTGGCGGAGTTCATCGCCAGGAACCTTTCGGACGTGGGCATGAAGGTGAAACTTGTTCACCTGGAGTTCGGAAGCCTTACCGAGAAAATCGACAAGCCGCCGTACGCGTGGGACGCGGTTCTGTTGGGCTTGAGCGGCAACGTGGATCCGCACTTCGGCTCAAACGTTTGGCGCTCGTCCGGCTATCTGCACATGTGGGACCCGGGCCGAAAGACGCCCACCACGCCCTGGGAGGCGCGAATCGACACCATTTTCGACAAGGCGAGCGGGGAGCTTGACGAAGGCAAACGCAAAGAGCTGTACGACGAATGGCAGAACATAGCGGCGACCGAACTGCCGCTCATCTACACCGTCCTGCCCGAACAGATATTCTGCCTGTCGAACAAGTTTAAAAACGTCAATCCGAGCGTTACGGGCGGGCTGCTGCATTCCATTGAACGGCTGTACGTGGCGAAATGAGTGAAAGTGAAAAGCAAAAACGGCGGCATGATTTCGAAACAACGGATTCCCGGCTCATCACTCGATCCGGTTTGATTCGTACACGTTGTTAAAAAGTCGTTTTACCGGCGCTCATGGTTCGACAAGCTCGCCGCAAACGATAATTTTGTCCAAAGGGAACCGCTCGGCAGCTTGCCTTGCACCCTATACCGAATCCGACGAAGGCCAGTAATGAAATGGTTCTATATTATTTCGGTTCTCGTCGTCGCGGCGCTCGTCTCCCTGCCGCTGTTCGTGCTGCGTCCGGCGGGGAAAAAAGGAGCCGATAGCGGCGTCGTCTACAACGCCATCTACAGCGCCGACGTCAAGTCGCTCGATCCCGCTACCTGCGGCGACGTCACCTCGTCGACCATCCAAGCGAACTTTTACGAGGGCCTCTACACGTACCACTACCTCAAGCGGCCGGTGGAGGTGGTGGAACAGCTCGCCGACGGCATGCCGCTCGTGTCGCCCGATGGTTTGACATATACGATACATATCAAGAAGGGGGTTCTCTATCACCGCAACCCCTGCTTCGGGAAAGACCCCTCGGGCGCCCACGCCTGGAACACGCGGATGGTTTTGGCGAGGGACTTCGTATTGTCGCTCAAGCGCGTGGCCGACTACCACATCAACACCGGACTGGCGTGGGCGTTTCTGGCCGACCGAATCGTCGGCCTCGATGCATACCGCGAAAAAACCCGGCAGTTCCGCATAGGCGATTTCTCCCGATACGACATCCCCGTTGCGGGCATGGCGGCGCCCGACAGCTTTACGCTAACGCTGCGGCTCACCGCTCCGTTCCCGCAGTTCATCTACGTGCTCGCCATGAACAACGTGTACGCCCCCATACCGCGCGAGGTGGTCGATTATCATCTGTCCACCACGGACGACGGCAAGGGCGGCCGCGTTCCCGTCCCCGTCGCGGAGCGCGTCCCCGAGATCATGGAGCAGGAGCAGGTTGTGGGCACGGGCCCGTACCTGCTGTCGGCCTTCAAGCGCAAGTGGACCATTCTCATGGACCGCAATCCCGAATACCGCGCGGATTACTATCCGACCCAAGGCGAAGGGCCCTCGCAGGGCTATGAAGGCGACGGCGCGGCGGGCCTGCTGGCCGACGCCGGGAAACGGGTGCCCTTCATCGACCGGGCCGTTTTCCGTTACGTCGAGGAGGAATACGCCCAGTGGATGCTGTTTCTGAGCAAGCAGGTCGACGTGACCGGGATCCCGGTGGAGACGTTCCAGGCGGTCATCACGCCCGGCAAGGACCTTACCGATTCGTGGAAAAAGAAGGGCATCTGCCTTACGAAGGCCTCCGACCCGGTCGTGTACTGGATTGTCTTCAATATGGAAGACCCCGTGCTCGGAAAAAGCAAATCGCTCCGCCGGGCAATCTGCCTCGGGTACGACGCGCAAAACGAAATCAAGATTCTTTCAAACGACCGCGGCATTCGCGCGGTCAACGTCGTTCCGGCCACGTTTACGGGGCACAACGAGGCGGGCCCCGGGCCGTATTTCCGCTTCGACACGCTCGCGGCGTTCCGCACGATGCAAGAAGCGAAAAAGGAGCTCGCGGCCGAGGGCCTGCTTAAAAACGGCGAAATCCCCGAGATCAAGTTCGACATGTCCGACGGCCCCATGAACCTGCGCATGGCTGATTTCGCGCGCCAGCAGTTCGAACGGCTCGGCATACGGCTCAAGTGCGTGTTCAACGACTGGCCCACGCTCCAGCGCAAGGTGCAAAACAAGCAGATACAGATGTACTATATGGGCTGGGCCGCGGACTATCCCGACGCCGAGGATTTTCTCCAGTTGTTCTATTCAAAGAACATCGACAAGGGCACCAACAACTCCAATTACAAAAACCCGGTGTTCGACAGCCTCTACGAGGCCATCCGCGTGATGCCCGACTGTCCCGAACGCACGCGGATATATGCGCGTATGATTCGCATCATCGGCGAGGACTGTCCCCTCCTACCGATTTACGAACCGGAAAACTTCACGCTCTACTACAACTGGATGCACAACCTCAAGCAGCACCCCATGGGCTACGGCTACCTCAAATATCGTCGCATCGACGCCGCCCTGCGGCGGGCGCTCGGCGGAAGCGAGGGATAGCGCCATGACGGGATACATTGCACGACGACTCGTACAGGCGGTGTTCACCGTCCTCGGCGTGATGCTGCTCACCTTCGTGCTGTTCCGCGTGATTGCCGGCGACGTGTCGACCGCCTACGTGAACCAGAAGCTCGGCGCCGAAGCCAGGCAGGCTTTTTACGAAAAGCACAAACTCGACAGGCCTAGCATATTCAACTATCACCGCCGCCTGCTGCTCGTCGACAACACCGACGGGCCGCACCCGTACGAAATAACCGACAAGAACGGATCGCTGGCCGCACGCGCCCTGTCGCTGCATCTCGCGTCGATTCACCGGGGCGGCGCGGCCGGTTCACGCCTGCAGATGGCGGGACGGCTCGTGTTCGCCCTTTCGCCGAAAACACCGCTTTTGTCCATGACCGGCGGCAGGCCCCTCCTCTCGGAGAAAACCGGAATCTCGGGTGCGTCCGGCCTGAGCGTTTCGCTCAGCGACGGGACGGTATTTTTCGTGGACCTTTCAAAAGTCCGTACCTGCGGCGACTTCATCGCAGCGGTGGCCTCCTGCCCCGGCAACGCCGGAAAATTGACCGCCGCTATTTCAAGATGGTCTCCCGCCTCGCTCTTCGACTCCCAGTTCTTCTGGCACCTGTGGGAAAACGTTTCCTTTACGGGCCGCAGTTACGCAACCAACCAGAGCCTTCTCGAAATCATCGGCGAGCGCGGAAGGTTTTCGCTGTCCATTACCGTACCCGCCATGGTGCTCACGTGGCTGCTCGCCATGATCCTTTCCTGTTTCGTGGCCTATTACCGCGACACGTGGATCGACAGGATAGGCGTCCTTATCACCGTGCTGGGAATGTGCGTCCCCTACCTCGCCTACATGCTTTTGGGCCAGTGGATAATGTTCAAGATTGCGCCCGGGTACGCGGCGGGGCTTGCGCATCCGTCCAGCATTTACGTGCCGGTGTTCATCGCGGTGGCGGCGGGGCTGGGCGCCGAGGTACGGTTTTACCGCACAATCATACTCAACGAGATTAATAAGGACTACGTCCGAACCGCGCGGGCCAAGGGCGTTCCCCTTCCGTCCATACTGTTCCTGCACGTTCTCAAGAACTGCATGCTGCCCATCCTCACCGAGCTCATCACGACCATACCGTTTCTCATATTGGGCTCGCTGCTGCTGGAGCGGTTCTTCGGGATACCAGGTCTCGGCGACCTGCTTCTCACGAGCATCACGTCGCGCGACGTGCCCATAGTCACGGGCCTCACGTTCCTCACGGCGGTTTTATACGTGGTGAGCCTGCTCATAACGGACGTGCTGTACGCGGTGTTTGATCCGAGGATTCATTTGAAATAAAAAAAGTTGACGG
>JGI20214J51088_10000524_pt1 | contig 26664 bp, 28 predicted proteins | sample WetSurMetagenome_FD_51088 | JGI IMG/M metagenome (IMG submission 51088) | reverse complement strand
CTGCGATAATTATGCTCCCAAAACGCTAAGCTACAGCACGTCCATTTTACTATTGAGTGTTTGGCAGTTCTATTATGAATTTTGTTCCTTTACCCACTTCGCTTTCAAAGCTTATTTTCCCATATAGCGCTTCGACCAGTCTCTTTACGACCGCTAAGCCTAAACCTTGACCTTTAGATTTAGTAGTTGTCAACGGCTTAAACAAACTAGCTTTAACATGCTCAGGAATACCTTGCCCATTATCTGAAACGCAAATGACAACGCACTCGTCCTGCTTATGAGCAGCCAACCCTAACTCTCCACCATCAGGCATAGCTTGAATAGCATTATTTACCAAGTTAGTTACTGCACGCCTAACAAACGTCGGATCAGTCTTAAGCTCTAAGTTATCGTCCGCAGCCACTTTAAGTCTAATTGTATCTGGAAGAGCTATTGCGTTAAAAACACTAACTAATAAATCAGCCAAACCAACAATTGAATATTCAGGTTTTAGAGGTCTTGCATAATCTTGAAGATCAGAAACGATTTTATTAACATAATCTACCTGTTCTTGAACAAAATTAACACTTTCTAATCCTTCTTGCTTACCCTTACCTTCAGGCATTTGAGACATAACTTCTCTTGCGAGGTATAACTCACTAACAATAGCCTGTAGAGGATTACGGATGTCATGACCAATCATACCAGCGGTTTGACCTATCGTCGCTAAGCGTTCACTATCTTGCAGTTGTTTTTCCATGTTTTTGCGTTCACTAAGATCTGTGATTATTCCCCTGGCGCCCATTATAGTGCCTTTTTCGTCTTTTACAGGAACACTTGTTAAAAGCACTGGAAAACGTGTGCCATCTTTACGGATCCAAGTGTACTCATTGCTTTGTCGTATGCCGTCAGCAAACATCAGCTTCATGTTGGTTCTCGATTTTTCTATATCTTCAGGTGCAACTAGGCGGTTAGCGTCAAAGTTGTTTTCAAACTCTTCTTTCGTATAGCCTGCTAGCTCTAGTGCTCTTTGATTGGCAAAAACTACTTGCCCTTTTCTGTCGAGTTCAAAGACCATTTCAGGCAGCTTCTCAACTAGCTCCTGGTATTTCGCTTCTGTACGATCTCTGCTTTGCCTGATTTCTTCGTGCGCTAAAAAGTTATCTTTGCGATAAACGCCCAGCTGCCAACTGCTTACGACACCGATTAAGAATGAAAGTAACATACCTGCTGTGCCAGTAATGAAGACGTTTTGTGAAAGCTCGGGAAGGTTAAACGCAATAATAGCGGTCTCGCCGAAAGCAATGATTCCTGACGAGAGAATTTGAAAACGAAGTCGGTTAGGAATAATCGAAAAGTTGATGAGAATAAACAATATGGTGACGCTTATTTGCAGGGAAATAAATTCAGCTGGTCGAGTGGCGTTAAGAGCGACTACGCTCGCAGCGGCGCCGCAGGTCCAAAGAGTCATTAAGGTTACATAAGTAGAAGCCCTCTTTATTCGGGGCAAATAAACCAGCCATATGATTGTGCTAACAATGAGTCCTGTTCGGATTGCTGATAACCAATAGAAAATCTGTGATAAGCCGAAGAGCCTTAAGTCGTTAAGCACGAAAGCTACCGTTGGGAAAATAAGTATTAGTAGCCCTATTCTGGCTCGTTTTTTGTCGCTTTCTATGTAGAAGGCATTGTACTTGCTTGACTCCTGCCAAGTCCCTGACTGTTTCTGTTTCATTTAAAAACCTATCTTACCAGTTAGTTATTTGTGTATATAACCCCTTCCAGTTTTTGAGTTAGTTCTCATCAGCTCGGCAGATATAACCCAAAAAATTCATTAAGTCAACCCCATAATAATCCGCTAATTGAAGCAAGTAGCCCAATCGATGTCTTAATCCTAGAAATCTATTGAGCGAAGTCACAGTGTCAACTAGGCTCCATCTGCAGCTACTTATACTATATTCCCGCAATCGTGGGTCTGTTCGCCTTTATTCCCATATTCGGTGTTGGTTCTTACGTATAATTAGCCCAAAATTTTCTAACCTAATTAAGAATTATGCAAGTTTACAAGGATAACGGCAAACTTGTATGAAGAGTTTGTTTTTAAATAAGATGCCAAGTTTGGGTATATATGATTCGGCGACTAATTGGGTTTGGATGCGATTAAAGTAATCTTTAGGTGCTTTAGGGGGCTTGGCTCTAGTTTTTGCACTCGAATTTATTCAATAATTTTTCAATAATTATCCTTCTGACATTGGAGGAATTAATGGTTCCCTCTGGCTTCATTGGTTTTCTATACTTAAGATTGTGCTTTTAGTAAGAATAAAAGCAACAACTATCAAAATAAGCTGGAAAAATTATTGGCCAATTTGAAGATTTCTGGCAAATTTTCGCCTCAAATCTACCTACTACATAATTCATTCGACATTTTGAAACATTCTTACTATGTTTCAAGCTCTGGGATATAGTATTCCCAAGTGATTTCATTGCCAGGGCTGACTCTGAAAGAGACGGTGATCATTAAAAATGAATTTTAGATTTTACCTCAATTCGTTATTCTAAGAATAAAATTCAATTGATAATACTTTGTCTGTAGCCTACAAAAAATCTCTATGAGAGCTAGCACCTTTAAGTTAATTGCGTAAACGGCACAACATAATTAAGCCATAACCCATCAAATAGATTTAATGAGTCAAACAAATTTTACTCCAGAATTAATTGCGCCATGCGGTATGAACTGCGGCATATGTAAAGCTTATTTAGCGTACACGAATGAGGCGCCTAGGATAAGAGGCAAAGTAACCTATTGTTCAGGTTGCCTTCCTAGAGCAAAAAACTGTTACATTAAGCGAGGATGCAAAAATTTATCGAAACATACGTTTCTATCATGTAGTGAATGCGATACGCTACCCTGCGAGAAACTAGCTCGTCTTGACAAACGCTACCGTGAACGCTATGGCATGAGCATGGTTGAGAACCTAAAAATGTTAAGAGAAAAGGGCATGGAAGACTTTCTCCAAAGTCAAGCTCAAAAATACAGTTGCCCAACTTGTGGTACGGGTGTGATTTCTGTCCATGACCGAAAATGCTATGGTTGTGGTTACAAAAGAAAAGTCTAACCTCCAAATTTTGCAACTATTTCTCGAATAACGTTAATGTTGCGAGTGGTTGCTAAGATTCTGAGTTTTGACTCAATGAATGGATTCGGTAGAGCTCCTTCTCCACCACCGTGTGTTATGCTGAATACTTCAGAATCGTTTGTAGCTATTATTTGTGCGGTTGATTTAGGAATTGTTAGCGGTACTTGTAAGGGAAAATTGGCAGGGGTGGGAAGAAAGGTTACCAGAAAACTTACCCCTTCATGTTTTTGGCCCTTAAAGATATCCATTTCCAGAATGCATTTGAGCTGTTTCATTGTACGGAATAGCACTGCAACTTTATAGCCCAATGTAGTCGAAAGTGCTTCAGTTATTTTCCCTCTTAGGGCTTCAACATCAGCTGAGTCAGCTCTAAAAACGACATTGCCGCTTTGCCTGTATGTTTCAACATTTTGAAACCCTAAGGCTACGAACATTTGCCGCAATACTTCTTTTTTAACTGTGTGCCTGCCAACATTAATTCCTCTTAGAAAAGCAACAAACAGAGGCATTTTACTTCATCAGCGACAGCATTATAGCTTTGGCTGCATAGAGGCGGTTTTCTGCCTGCTCATAAATCACCGACCTTGGATTTTCAAGGACTTCAGAGTTTATTTCAAAACCACGGTGAATAGGCATATCATGCATAATATAGGCGTTAGTGACTTTCAGAAGTTCTGAGTTAATTTGGTAGGGCATCATAAGTTTGATGCGTTTTTCTTTTTCAGCTGCAAACTTAGGATCACTGAAAAATTCCATATCGATCCATGTATCTGTATAAACAAAATCTGCGTCTGCAATGGCGTTTTTCACATCCAAGGTTGATTGCCATAGCCCTGTTTTCTTCGCCTCTAGCAGCAATTGGTCATCTCTTGCCGCTTCATTAAAGATTGGAGTAACCGTAGTAAGTTTGACGCCTGTTTTGGTGCAGCCTTCTATAAGTGAATTAGTTACATTGTTATGCACGCCTATGTAGACTAATTTGGTGCCTTTGAGTTTGCCTTTTTTCTCTTTTACTGTTATTAAATCTGCTAGAGCTTGGCTTGGATGGTATTTTTCGTCACATCCATTGATTACTGGAACTTTTGAGGCAATTGCCATCTTAAGTAGGTCTGTGTTACAAAGAAGTCGAGCCATTATAATATCCACGTTACGCGATAAGTACCTGATTTCATCGCTAATATCTGCCAGCGCGAAATTGGTTGTTCTCCAGTCAATAAACAGGCCATGGCCACCAAGCTGTGTCGCAGCAACTTCAAAAGCCACGCGTGTACGAGTGGACGTTTTTTGAAAAATTAATGCTGAAGATTTGCCATCGAACTTTTTAGTGTATTTTATTGGGTTGTGTTTGACTTCAATGGCTAAATCAACCATGTTGTTGAGATCTTGGCTTGTAAATTCTTTGAAGTTAATCAGGTGCATCCTTGTTAGCCTTCAAATAGGCAGAACAAACCATGCAATAATAAGCTTTATGGAAAACCTTTTCTCACAACACAACATACTAAGATGCGAATTCGCATGATATTGCTTGTATCCTCAAACAAAGATATAGCAAGCCAAAACATCAAAACTCAAATTCTCAGCAATTACTCCTTTGAAGAAACCTCTGAAAGCTACCAGCAAAATCCACTTTACACCGCCACAATCAACAACCAAGAAGTAACCATGGTTACTTTAAGTGAAGAATCCGTAAAGACGCAAGTGTTGCCTGAGAGCTTCCCAAAGGCTAAACTGATCGTTTTTATCTCTCGCCATAGCAGTCAAAGCGGCAAACCGACCTTGTCCGTTCATACGCCTGGAAATTTTGCGAAGGCAGATTTGGGTGGATTGCCGCGGCAGGTTTCTGTTGCTCCCGCATCGGCTATGCGTGATGCCTTAAAATGTATGCAGCACTGTAAGGAAGTATTAAGCCTCAACTTCGAAGTATCTTATGAGTGCACTCATCATGGTCCAAGTCTTGGTATACCGACAATGTTTGTAGAACTTGGTAGTTCAGAGCCTCAATGGCAAGACTCAATTGCTGCTCAAGCAGTAGCTAACGCAGCAATAGCTGGCATCGCTAAGTTTGCAAGCCCCGCCTCTTCGGCAGTGATCGGGATTGGAGGTCCACATTACAACGAAAAATTCACAAACATGGCACTAGCCGATGAAGCTATTTTTGGTCACATGATTCCTAAATACGCCGTCTTCGCTGTTGACTCAGAAATACTGCTTCAGTGTGCTGAACGAACCTTAGAGAAAGTTTCAGGGGTGCTTCTGGATTGGAAAGGAATTAAAAGTGAAGACAAACCCAAACTGCTCTCGATTCTTCAGGAAACAGGACTTCATTTTAAGAAAATATAGCCAACTTGTAATGAGATTTACAGGAAACTTTAATAATCTTTTTGAAGTTAGTTTTTAAACTCAAAGCTATAGCAACATTTATTATTCATAAATGAAATCTTGGTGTGCGATAAATATGGGAATAAAATCTTGGCTAACACAAGCGGGAAGAACCCTAAAACTAGCAGTAAAACCAGACCGCGAAGAACTCTGGCTATCAATAAAAATTAGCCTGTTAGGCATAGGCGTTGTTGGCTTAGTCGGATTTATAATTAAACTTTTATCGTATGCAATAGGTGGAGCAGCAGCACCAACTAGTTAACGGAAAGTTGAGTTTTATGGACAAGAAAGATGAGCTAAGTCAAGTGAAAATTTTCGTTGTGAAGACCACCACAGGTCAGGAACGCAATGTTGCGAGACTAATTGCGTCAAAGGTGGAAATGTCTCATATTCCGATTAAAGCTCTTCTTGTTCCTGATACACTTAAAGGATATGTATTCGTCGAAGCAGACGGGCCACACCTCGTGGAAGAAGCCATTTCAGGTCTGCGNCACGTACGCTCTAGAATCCCTGGGCTTGTAAGCTTCAATGAAATTGAACGTTATATTGTGCGCAAACCAGTTATGGAAGACCTCAATGAAGATGACGTGGTTGAAATTACTGGTGGACCGTTCAAAGGTATGCGTGCAAAGATTACGCGGTTAGATAAGGCAAAAGGTGAAGTTACGCTTGAATTGCTTGAGGCAACTTTCACTTTGCCAATCACAGTTCACTCAGACTATGTAAAACTGGTGGAAAAAGCAAAGTAATATTGGTGAAATAAAATGAGCGAGAAAAAAGTTGTAGAATTGCTCGTCAGTGGAGGGCAAGCCAATGCTGGTCCGCCGTTAGGTCCAGCTCTTGGACCGTTAGGCGTCAACATAGTGGCTATTGTCACGAAAATTAACGAGCTTACCAAAGACTANGCTGGAATGAGAGTTCCAGTAAAAATCACTGTAAACACCGAAGACAAAACCTTTGACGTGACAGTGGGAACCCCGACTGCTTCAGCCCTAATAATAGCCGAACTCAAAGTTGAGAAAGGTTCTGGAACACCGAACACCGTCAAGATAGGTAATCTATCAATGGAGCAAATGGTACGTATTGCAAAAATTAAGGCACCTCAGCTCTTAGCAACAAACCTTAAAGATGCAACTAAAGAATTGCTTGGTACTTGCGTGAGTTTAGGCGTTACAGCTGAAGGCAAAGACCCCCGAGAAGTCCAGAAAGAAATCGATGCTGGCAACTACGACAGCTTATTTGGTACACAATAATGATAAGCGAATATTTTTATAATGGGTTTCCAATCCCTCAATGGCACGAGGCTTAAAAATGCCCCTAGACAACAAAACAATTTCAGAAGCAATTAAACAGGCAAAGTCGAAAGCTGGCGAAAAAAAATTCAACCAGACAGTAGATTTGATCTTAGACATCATGGAAATCGATATGAAATCGCCAGAAGGCAAAATCCAGGAAATCGTTGAGCTTCCTCACGCAACTGGTAAACCCAACAAGATTTGCGTTATTGCTTCTGGCGAGTTTGCTATGAAAGCAAAGAATTCACAAGCTGACTATGTTATTGAACGCGCTGATTTAGATGCATTAAACGGTAAAAAGAAGGAACTTCGCAAGCTTGCAAGTGACTATGACGTTTTCATTTCAGAAGCTCCACTTATGTCGCTTGTAGGTAGGATTCTTGGTCCAGTTTTGGGTCCAAGAGGCAAAATGCCTATTCCAGTTCCACCAAGCGCTGACATCACAGCCCTAATCAACAAGCACCGTAAAACTGTTTCTGTTAGAATGCGTGGTCAACCAATTATTCAAGTTCCAGTCGGCTCCCAACAGATGAAAGATGAAGAACTCGTCGATAACACTCAAGCTGTCCTTCGTGTCTTAGATGGAAAGCTTAAGCGTGGATTGAAAAACGTAAAGTACGCTTACTTTAAGACATCTATGGGTGAGCCAGTAAAAATTAAACCATAAATGAGTTTGAAAAATCATGCCGTCCCAACAAGTACTAGAAGAAAAATCAACTGAAGTAGAAGCAATAAAAGACATATTAACAGAACACAAATCTGTCGGCATCGCCAGTCTCAAGAAGGTTCGTGCTTCCCAACTTCAGGAACTCAAGAAAAGCATGGCTGGCAAAGTTTACCTTCGAGTTCTCAAAAACACACTCGTGAAAATAGCCATTGAAGAAATGAACCAAGCAGAGCTCAAGAAGCTTGAGGAATACTTGGAAGGATCAAACGTTTACTTTTTCACAGACCTCAACCCCTTCAAACTNGCACTTATGCTGGAACGGGGCAAAGTCAAAACAACCGCTAAATCAGGTGACATTGCAGCATTCGATGTTGTTGTTCCAGCAGGCAACACTGCCCAACCACCAGGTCCAATCATCAGCCAACTCAATAGTGTAGGCTTGCCAACAAGAATTGAATCAGGCAGCGTCTGGGTGAGCAAAGACACATTAGTCGTGCGCAAGGGTGAAGCAATCCACGAACAACTTGCGGGTGTTCTCTCAAAACTAGGCATCAAAGCAGTTGAACTGGGCATATCCATGCGTGCTGTTTACGATAACGGGTTAATGATTGTTGGTGAACAACTAAAAGTAGATATCGACGCGACACGCAAGAAAGTCGAACAAAACAACCAAGAAGCATTCGCCTTGGCAATGAGCATTGGCTACCCATCGAAAGACACAATCAAACCGCTTCTACAAATGGCACACCAGAAAGCAATAGCACTCTCAGTTAGCGCAGCAATCCCAACAAAAGACACAATCGGCGAACTCATACGTAAAGCAAACGCAGAAATGACAAGCCTCAGTGGCGCAGTCGATAAAGCCAAACCAAAAGTAACATAAAACTATCTCATTCTATTTTTGGTTTATTTCTCATCGCTTAAGCGATAGCCCTTATTTCTATTCGCCGGTTTTCTTATCCGTTTTGATAAGGCTTAATAGTTTCTTGCGATGAGTACATTCCAACGTGACATGTCATGGTTGATGTTTGGCTTCCCTATGGAAAAACTGATGTTTGCGTCCGAGTTCCAGCTCGCAACCTTCTGGGGACAATCGACCCAATAGACCGTCCGGGTGCACCAGACCCAAAAGCTGAAGTTGAAAGAGCCTTGAAAGAACCCATCCCAGTTGGCTCAAGACGCCTGAGTGAAATAGCCAAATCCGACAGTAAAGTTGCCATAGTGATTGATGACTCAACCAGGAAATTTCCCAGCCAAATAATGCTTTTACCGGTTCTTACTGAACTATCCTTGGCAGGGGTACAGGATGGAAATATCACAATTATTTTTGGTTGCGGAACCCACCGTGCAGTTAAGCCTGAAGAAGCTGAGGCAATGCTTGGAGTGGAAGTGCTTAATCGGATTAAAATCTTAAGTCACGATTGTAATGCTCACGATTTAGTTAATTTAGGGACAACCAAGACCCATGGCAACAAAATCCTCGTAAATCGTGTGTTTGCAGAGGCAGACGTAAAGGTGCTCTTGGGAGATGTTAACTTCCACTATTACGCTGGGTATGGCGGGGGCAGAAAAAGTGTTTTGCCAGCGGTGTGTGGTGAACTAACTATCAAACAAAATCATGCCATGTTACTTCATGCAAATGCTCGGACAGGAAATCTTGTGGATAACCCAATTCACCAAGATATGACTGAAGCAGCGAGGCTAGCGAAAGTAGATTTTATAGTTAACGTTGTTGAAAATAAGAAAGGCGATGTTGTGAAAGCTTTCGCAGGGGACATTGAGCAGGCGTTTATGGACGCAGTTAGGCTTGCTGACGAAATGTATCGAGTCACCATTGACCGCCGTGCGGACATCATTGTTGTTAGCGCAGGGGGATACCCTGCTGACATCAACCTCTACCAAGCATACAAAGCTTTGGATAACGCATTAGATGCGGTTAAGCGTGGAGGCGTTATTATTTTAGTTGCAGAATGCCTTGAGGGACATGGACACCAAATATTCTACGATTGGATGACTCGCTTTAGCGACTTAAAGAATATGGAGCGAGAGATCAAACGCAATTTTGTTATGGGTGGTCACAAATCTTACTATCTACTAAAAGCATTGCAAAATCACCAAATCTTTCTGGTTTCATCCTTGCCTGATTATTATGCAACTAGCATCTTCAAGCTAAAAACGGCGAGAGCAGTTAATGATGCATTAATGGAAGCCTTTAAGGTTGCTGGTTCTGCTTCTAGGGTTTGGGCAATGCCTCAGGGTAGCTGTACGCTGCCAATTTTTAAAGCACCTGAAGAGGCAAAGACTTAGCAATAATGACGCTTTAAGCGCAACCTTTAAGTTACAAGTAGGGTGAAATGTCCTTCCAAAGAGGCCAAAAGAATGCAACAAACCTTCAAGCTTCGCAAATTTCAACCTAATGATTTACAAGGCGTAATTCAAATTAACCGTGTTTGTTTGCCTGAAAATTATACCGACTTTTTCTTTATGGACTTGCATCAGCGTTTTCCTGAAACTTTTATTGTTGCAGAAGAAAATAACGAGTTATCAGGCTATATTATGTGCCGAATTGAGGTTGGTTTATCAAATTATGGTTTTGGCGGGTTAGTAAAAAAGGGCCATGTTGTTTCTATTGCTGTTATGCCTCAACATAGACGAAAGGGTGTCGCTCAAGCACTTATCAAACGAGCCATAGAAGGCATGGAATACTACAAAGCCAAACAATGCTTCCTAGAAGTGCGCGTTACCAACGATATTGCAATTTCACTCTACAAAAATCTGGGCTTCGAAATAACTCGAACAATAAACGGATATTACAGTGACGGCGAAGACGCTTACGTCATGACCAAACGCTTAGCATAATTTTTTTTAACATACTGTCTTACTTAACCCTCCAATATTCTATGTCATTTTTTCCATGAATCCGTAACCAATATGCAATTTGAGGATCAAGATAGCTTCTGTAGTTTTTAATCCTGACTGTAACCTTAATTTATTTTGAACATCACCATAAAAACAGTAGTCACAATGCAAGGATATTTGTCTTGCTTAAAAAATCATTTTTTTATCGTGTTTTTAGACAGGGGTTTTACGTNCCCTTGGTATGTAATGATAACACACACCTTTTACTCGTCTTTTTAATGAGTTTTCGGTCTAGACACTAATATTTTTACAAAACGGTTTAATTAATAATGAATGTTTTGCGGCTATTTCTAAAACAATGCTTGCATGAATGCAAATACAACAACTTCTTTAAAACGCTCAATGCAATAGTTATTTTGAGGAATTAAACAGAAAATGTCAGTACAGAGGGTTCCTGCAAAAAACACAATTTTTTTCGTTTGGCTAAACCAATATGCTGGAATACTTCTTAAAACTCCAAGTAAAACCTTGGTAATCGATCCCGTCGATGTAAAAGCGAAAAGCTTCCAAAAGGTAGATGCTATCCTAATAACGCACGAACACTATGACCATTTAGACCCGGGTCTACTTGCTGAAATACAAAAAGCTACAGACTGCACTATAATCGCTGATTCAGAATCTATTAAAAAACTTCAACACATAATTCCCACTGGGAAACTCCAAAGAGCAACATATGGTGCGGAAATAAAAATCGGTCAAGTTTCCATTAAAACGGAAAAATGCAATCATCCCGCTCAATCGCCTGTAACTTACATTGTTACCAGTGAAGATAACGTTAAAGTCTATCATACAGCGGACAGCTTGCCGTTTCCAGAACTTGCATTAATGGGGCTAAAAGAAAAATTTGACGTTGTTTTTTGCACTGTCGGCATTGCGCCGGGAGCTTCACCTCAAACTGGCTTTGAGATTGCACGCTTAACCAAGCCTCAAATGGCTATACCCTACCATACAGCTTCGCTTACAAGTCAAACAGAATTTGCTAAGTTATTAAAGAAAGATCTTTGGCGAACCGCCTGTTTAATTCCTGAACAAAACAAGATTTATCAGGTAACAAAAAAGGAAGTTAAGATTGAAAATGAGCCTTGAAAAAAAAGATAGAATGGCAAATATACTTCTTAAAATTGGCGCTGTCAAATTTGGAGTTTTTAAGCTCTCAAGTGGAAAAGCAAGTCCATACTATGTTGATTTAAGAGTAATTCCTAGTTTTCCTGATGCGTTTAGAGAAATATGCGATTTCTATGCAGAATATATTAACGCTCAAATTGGCATGAAGGCTTTTGACAGAATGGCAGGAGTGCCTCTGACTGGAATAATTTTTGCATCTCAAATCTCTTACAACTTGAAAAAACCTTTCCTGTTTGTTCGCAAAGGTATTCAGCTTCATGGTAGAGAAAGACGCGTGGAAGGTGTTTTAGCTTCGGGCGACAAGGTTCTTTTAATTGACGATTTAACAACAACTGGTTTGACTCTTCAAAAAGCGGCAGAAGCAGTCAGAGCTGAGGGTGGAGTAGTAACAGATGCGGTCGTATTCCTTGACAGAGAAGAGGGCGGACGGCAACTGCTAGAGAAAAGCGGCGTAAAGCTTCATTCTTTGTTAAGAATTAGTGAAGTGGCTAACACGTTATTTGAGCTTGGCGCAATTGAACAAGAAGACTTAAAGACCATTCTAAAGCAAATAAAAAAAGTCTAAAATCGTTCGATTTTTTTTGTTCTAATCTCAAAATTTATTTTATTTATTCATAAAATATTAGGTTTGTTTCTTCTAGGTTTGAATGCAGCTTTTCGACAGCAACATAAACGTCTTGTTCTTTCTTAGCGCCTGTGCACACCAGTTTACCGCTTGCAAAAAGCAAAATTACAACCTTGGGTTCTTCCATCCGGTAAATTAAGCCTGGAAACTGTTCCGGCTCATACATGGCATGACCAAGAACATAAGCGGCTTTTTCCAAATCAATCACACCACCCAAGCCTCCTGAAGCGACTATATTTTGAATTTGAAGTTCAGGTTTCCTGAGAATTATTATGCCGCCTTTTTTTAGTTCTTTAACAACTTTAAAAACGGCTCGTCGCGCCTCTTTTTCCGATTTGGCTCCTGTGCAAACCATTTTTCCTGAACTGAAAATTAACGTTGCGGTTTTCGGACGTTTTAGCCTAAAAACTAAACCTGGAAATTGTTCTGGACGGTATTCTACTCCTGGGTAGCCTTTTACTACAGCGTTCAAGTCAACTTTTTGGTTAAGAGTTGCAGAAGCGACAACATTTTCTAGGCTCACTGTAGCTTTCACTTTAGGCATTGATTCCCCTCACGAGTTAAACGGTTTAAATATTTCTTATTCAATGCAGACTTTATAAATACATCTGTGAACTACGTTTTGACTTCTTTCTGTTCATCACGTTTTTTGTTTTCCCTGAGTATAGGTATAACAAATTCAATTACTACAAGAAGTATAATTAGCGCAACAATTAGTGGCAAACCCCAAGAACTTTTTTGCATAATTAGAGCTATCCATCCAAACCATGGAACACGCATAACAACTCTGCCAATTACATCTTTTTGAGGGACTCCTGGTGGGCTATTTTGATAATCCCATGGATCCTTTCCGATATCTGATGTTACGGGGGTGGGCCATTGGGACCCAGGCAAGCCGTTTCCGTCGCCTTTAGTTTGAAAATATAGAGTTCCATTGACGTCCGTTACTGAGATTATACGGTGTATTATTGGGGTGGCAGAAGGATTGTTTGGGTCATAGAACACGATTATGTCGCTATTAGGATAATCTGTCTTAAGGTCCTTGGGGTTCACTCCTTGAATAATTACGATGTCACCGGTATGTAAGGTGTGTTCAAATGGGTGATTAAGGCTATTCCAGCCGACACAGCCAGGCACACCGTAGGGAACGCACATACTACCGCTTTCTACAACAACTATTGGACCATAAGAAACGTTAAACGCTAATTTCAAGCCAAAGAAGAAAACAAGAACTAAGCCAACAACCATGACAATGGCTAAAATGGTTTTAAAATAATCGTTTCTCCAGAGTCTTTTTAGCCTTATCACTTGTTAGCCTCTAAACTGTTTATACTCCGTCATAGTGAACAACTGCATTTTAAAACCTACCGTTTAGAAAGAAAAAAAATAAAATATGATAGAAAATCAAGCCATTAGTTTCTGTCCATGCACTTAAATTTTCTTTTTACTTAGGACTTCGCGGAATACGTTCCCGCATTTTGGGCATTCATAGAGTCCAATTTCTAATTGCATGCGTTTTCCAGTTTTATCTGGACGACCCGCCATTTTCCATGTTTTTTTTGCTTTTGAAACTTCGGTTCCGCATTTAGGACATTTTGCCATGTTTATTTTCCTCCGTAATTTACCGCTTTCATGCTTTCACCTGATAGCATAAAAAAGTTTCCATACCCTTCAAATAGATATTTTCGCTTTTTACATAATATTTATACATTTTTTTGTATAATGCGTAGAAACGTGCAGAAAGAAACGTTGAAAAACATTGCAGAGGCCGATAGTATTAATCAAGAACAGCAATAAATTATCAAATTAGCTGCATTAGACATATAAATTGTTGATAGCCTGAAAAACGGTTAAGTTTCGCCTAACGTTTTTTATAGCAGAACCCTTGCTTAAAATAGCAATCGGGGTTTACTTTATAGTGCAGGCAACTTCTGAAAATGCTTTTGAGATGCTTGTCAAGCCAGTTCGAAGGCTAATTGACCAGAAAGGATTTTCTAAACCAACCGAACCCCAGACGAAAACCATTCCGAAAATTCTCGAAGGCAAAAATATTCTATTAATTTCTCCCACAGCGACCGGAAAAACTGAAGCTGCTTTTCTACCGGTGCTAAGTATGCTCTTAAAAGAACCTAAAACCCCTGGCATAAAAGTTCTATATATTACCCCTCTGCGTGCACTTAATCGCGATTTGCTTGAGCGACTTCAATGGTGGTGCAATACCCTAGATATACGGCTTGCCGTGCGTCATGGTGACACGGAAAACAAAGAGCGAATGCGCCAATCCCGCAGTCCACCAGATATTTTGATTACAACCCCTGAAACTTTACAGGCTATTCTTTCGGGCTGGATCTTAAGGCAGCATCTGCAAGCTTTGAAATGGGTTGTAATTGATGAGGTTCATGAGTTAGCGGATAGCAAGCGTGGAAGCCAGCTCTCTTTAGCATTGGAGAGGGTGAGAAGTTTGATTGGTAAAGACTTTCAACTGGTCGGTTTATCAGCAACTATTGGTAGCCCAGAAAAAGTTGCTCAATTCCTTGTCGGCAATAACCGTCCAGTAGAAATTATTCGTACACCTGTGGCTAAAGATGTAAAACTCCAAGTAATTTACCCTAAACCAACTGAAGAAGACGTTAGGTTCGCATCGAAAATCTATACCCACCCTGAGGTTGCCGCGCGCTTGCGAATTATCCGTGATTATATGAGCAATCACAAATCAGTACTTCTATTTACAAATACCCGCTCTATTTCAGAGGTTTTAGCCTCGCGTTTTAAGGTCTGGGATCTTAATTTTCCAATTTCTATTCACCATGGATCTTTAACAAAAATATCTCGTATCGCCGCTGAAACGGGACTTAAACGTGGTGAACTTAAGGGGTTGATTGCTACCAGCAGTCTTGAACTTGGCATAGACGTTGGACGCATAGACCTTGTAATCCAATACATGAGTCCCAGGCAAGTGACAAGACTTATTCAAAGAGTTGGTAGAGCGGGTCACAGTTACGGACATCAATCTGAGGGTCTAATTATCGGTATGGACTCAGATGATACACTTGAAGCCTTAGTTATCGCCCGCAGAGCACTCAGCGAAGAATTAGAACCGGTAACAATCCCAGACAAACCCTACGATGTCTTGGTTCACCAAATTGCTGGGTTGATGCTAAAAAACAGGCGACTAGAGTTTAGTGAAGTCTTGGAATTTGCACGCAAAGCAGCGCCTTTTTCGAATTTAACTATAGACGATATCGCTAAAGCATTCAAGTATATGCATGAACGTTTTCCCCGTTTAGCTTGGGTATCTTTTGAGGACCAAGTTGCCCTAAAGCCTCAACGGACTAAAGCATTGTTTGAGTATTATTTTGATAACTTGTCAATGATTCCTGTGGAAAAACAGTTCTTAGTCATCGATGAGTCAATGGATAGTTCGGTCGGTGTGCTTGACGAAGCCTTTATGGCAGAATATGGTAAGCCAGGTACAAAATTCATCATTAGAGGTAGCCCATGGCAGATAATGCATGCGACTGAAGACAAAGTGTATGTACGCCCTGTAGATGATCCTACAGGTTCAATTCCAAGTTGGATAGGCGAAGAAATACCTGTGCCTTATGAGGTAGCGCAGGAACTTGCTGAAATCCGGGGGTTCACTGAAGAAAAAGTTCTAAGTGGTGTTTCTCCGGAAGGTGTGAGTAGCTTATTATCTGAGCGTTACTCAGCGGATAAGGAAACAATTTTGCGTGCTTTAGCAGAAACGATAGAGCAGATACACATAGGCCTTCCAGTTCCGACCAGTCAGCGAATCGTAGTTGAAGATTGGGGTGAATTCGTTATTATCCATTCAAATTTTGGTTCATTAATTAACCGTGCCCTGGCTCAGTTGTTAGGCGAAGTCTTATCTGACAAATTGGGGCGAGGTATAGTCGTACAACATGACCCTTACCGTATTTTCGTGCAGACAATGGGTAGCATGAGTGCAGTTCGGTTAGTGGAAGTTTTTGTTGAACTTAAAAATCTTAACTCAAGGACGGTTAGAGAGACATTAACACGATCAACTGCAAAAACAGGTCTATTCAAAAGACGAGTTATTCAAGTGGCAAGACGTTTTGGGGCACTCAAAAAATGGGCTGATTTCAGTAACGTAAGTATTCAAAAGCTGATTACAAGTTTCGAGGGCACTCTAATTTATGAGGAAGGTCTGAAGGAGGTTTTCAGCAAAGACCTTGATGCAGACGGACTTGTTATGGTGTTAAAGCGCATTCATGATGGAGACGTTGGGTTGCAGGTAGTTCAAACACATGGTGACGCTACTCCTGTTGCCCGTGTTGGAATCGAGCGGGTAAGTATGAAAACTGATCTGATTCCACCTGAGAAAATGAGAGTTGTTCTGATTGCTGCAGCCAAAGCTAGATTGCTCAATGAAACGGGCAATTTCATTTGCACAAATTGTTGGGACTATATGGAAACCATAAAAATTAAAGATTTGCCTGATAAACCAAAATGCCCTAGGTGTGGTTCATTTGCGCTTGGAATGCTCAAAGTAGAGGAGGAGAAGGCTTTGCCGTTGGTTGAGAAGAAAGAACATTTGGCTAAGAGCGAAGAAAAAATGCGGTTGCATGCTAAAAAGACCGCCGAGCTAATTGAGAAGTTTGGTAAAGCTGCAGCTATTGCATTAAGTGCTCGGCGTGTTCTAACAGCGGATGTAGCTGCTGCTCTTGAAAAGGAACCTGTGCTTTCAGATCATTTATATGAGTTAATTATGGAGGCTGAACGAAAGTCTTTAGGTAGGCGATTTTAGATTCACACTAACTCATTTGCATTTTTCAAATTGTTAGCTTTTTTTCCGCATTAGAGATTATAACAGCAACTTTTTAAGCATAAAAAACAGTTAGATTGCTTGTCTGTTTATAATGCCGATAGGAGCCTTAGAGCGTGGAAATAAGCCGAAAGAATTTGCGCAATGAAGTGCTAGAACGAATAAAATACGTCAAAACCTGTGTGATGGCGAGAGAGCTTTGCTTGCTTGTCCGCACTCACAGGGCTGTTTTGGAACCCGAAGATGTCCAACAGGTCTGTCAGTATATCTCAAGTTTATGCAAAGAAGAAGGCTGCAATGAACCAAGTGAACTCTGCTTAAAAGCATCAAATGCAGTGGGTACTGCCGAGGAACAAAAATATCTTGATCTATGTGCTCAAAGCTGCTTAAAATGCGGCGAGTCAAGAAGACCTCAAATAAAAAAAGATGCCTATGTGGCTTAAATAGCATGAAATTTAATGGGGAAAATTAAATGTTTATTGCTCCATTTGTTCCAAGCCCAACCTCTGTAGTCGAATACATGTTAAAGTTGTCAGGTTTGAAAGCTGGCGAAGTCTTGTTTGATATGGGTTCAGGTGATGGCAGAACAGTCATCATAGCTGCTAAAACTTTTGGTGCTAGAGGAGTTGGTGTTGAACTTCGTGAAGATTTGGCTAAAAAAGCGTTATGTACAATTCATGAAAGTGGGCTTGATGATCGAGTAACAATTGTTAATGGTGACATGTTTAATGTCAATTTAACTTCAGCCGATGTAGTTTACCTTTATTTGACAACAAGTGCCAATGAGAAAGTCAGGCCTAAACTGGAGAGCGACCTTAAGAAAGGTGCTCGAGTGGTCTCTCATGATTATGAAATTATCGGTTGGCGACCTGAGAAAATAGAAAATTTTGTAGAAAACCCTCAGTTAGGATACCCATCACACACGATTTACCTATACCGAAAACCCTAAACGCTCAGGATTATTTGGTGATAGATTTTTTCTTTTGAAGTGAACCGTTAGTCTATTGGTTTTTTCCACCCTCCGTTGCTGAATCGAGCAATGCATCCAAATGGTAGGGCCAAAAGCAGATCAATCACTGCAACGATAGGTAAGAATTGCAGTTGGAAACCAAGCTCTAGAAGCAGATTTACTGTTGTGAATGTGAGCAGAAGGAAAATGCCGTTTAGCCAAAAACCTACTTGCCAACCTTTTGTCCTAAACAATGCGTTTATTATGACTATGTTTAAAACGCCGAGTATAATGGGTTGTGCAAAATATGTTATTGCTATTAACAATGCAAAACCTATGGGCGGCATGTATGCAATAAAACCGGTTCTAACGCTGTCTAGCCAAGATTGAAAAACAATTAAAATAATGGATAAAATCAAGCCTTGAATAAGTAATTTTTCAACTAATCGCATATGTGCAAAATGACTAAAGATTTTGTTGTTACTATGCATTTTGTGCAATCCAGTCACCTACTGCTTTTTCTGCTGGCCTATCGCGGATACCGTAATTGTCAAGCTGACTGTTCCAATAAACAAGCCAGCAGCCTTTAAGTCCCATGCTCTTGAACAGATTAAGTCCTTGAAGAATATAGCTGGTTTGCGCTGTATTGTCGCTTGTTGATACGCCGAACTCCGTTATAATCACGTCTTTATGAGTTGTTTGCTGAAGACTTTGAACGAAATGTGGAGACAATACAAGAAAAGATTCCATAAAAATATCTAGGCCAATAAAATCGATGTTTTTGCTCACTTGGATTGGTAGATTGCTTCTAAGAACGAAGCCTATGCCAAAGTTCGTATACAACTTTACCGATAGATGATGCGATTCTATAAGTGAATACATATTATCGAATTTAGAAAGTATCTCATCATCGGTGAATAACGCTCCAATACCTGAGCTGGATGAAGATTCTGGCTCATTCATAACTTGAATGTAAGCAAGATGGCTTCCCCAGCGATCAAGGTAATAATTCACTTTGTCAGACGTATCACCGTTTGGAATTACTAATGCAACGGCTAACTCGAAATGGTCAGTTGCAGAGAAAAACATGTCAGTTCTCAGGTTTTGAGTGTCATTTTGTTCCAGCGGATTACATTCAAGTGTGATTCGTATTGTTTTGAAACCTAAGTTGTGAATACGGGTGACTTCTCCGTAAATTTGGTCAAGGTTATCTTGCTCGTAAACATAATGTATACCCACTTGGAAGTTTGTTACCGGGTTTCTTTGGGCTGATGAATAGAAGTTGTATGGATAGAATATTTGGACAAAAATGAATATGACACATAATGTGACTATAATGAGGTTCTTTACCAAGCTCTTGTTTATGAAACCAAATAGGTTACGTACTATGCTTGAAGCAAGCTTGCTCATAGCACACAGTAACGAGCGATGTGCTTTTAAGTTTTAATCAAAAGTGCGACAATAATATTTTAGATTTGGGCTGCAACAGTAACGTGCAAACAAAATAATCTTATATTCTCTTAGCGATAATATCTTTGAAGCGGTATTAACATTGAAGCGTCTCGCATGCATCATGCTGACTGTCGTCCTTTTGGTAGGTGGGCTAGCCTTTGTTAAAATTGACGTTCGTGGAACAACTGTTGGTGGAAACATTACTTCTGATACGCATTGGACAATTGATGATAGTCCAATTACTTTCAATTCTAACGTAAGGGTTTACCCCAATGCAACTTTAACGATTGATCCCGGTGTAAACGTAAATTTTAGCTCCCGCTACTTAACTATAAGCGGCATGTTGGTTGCTACAGGCACTCCAGATAGTCGAATAACTTTCACAATTCCAGATAATCAACCAAGCAATACACCCTTATTTTTTGATTCTTCCAGCTTAGGTTGGAATGATTTGACAAATTCAGGATCAATCATTCAATATGCATCATTTAACAGAGTTGCCCTTCAAATTAGCAATGGTATAAAAATAGACAATTGCTATTTCAGTTTTTCAACAACACAATCTCCAATCGCCATTTCTGGAGGATCTTCTGGCGCATCACCCATAATTTCTAACAATAAAATAACCTTCAATGGTCAAGACAGCAGTCATTATGCTTATGGGATAAGCGTTAATTCTGGAGCAACACCCGTTATAAACAACAATGAATTTAACGGTAACGGGCAACTCACTGGCATTAATCTTCAAATTTACGCACCCACCGGTATGTCGAGTCCTGCTTTCACAATTTCTAATAACGTGTTCTCAAACTGCTGGTTAGGGGTCAAAGCTGAAACAGCTGCAACAGCAACTGTTCAGGGTAACTCTTTCTTGGGGTGCCGTGATGGTTTAGACATAAACGTTGCAGCATCAGTAACAATAAGAAATAATCTAATCGACGGTTGTAGTCGTTACGGCATTAACGGCGGTAGCATCATAGAGAGCAACACAATCTCAAATTGCCAAATTGGCATTCACAATCCATCTGCCGGTTCAGTCATCACCTACAATAACATTGTAGGAAACACTGTAAACAGTATTACAGCTTCTAGTGCAAGCGTCAATGCTCAAAATAACTGGTGGGGAATAGCGAATGAGGCAACAATTAAATCAACACTTTATGATGTCTCCGCGGACTCAAGTTTGGGAACAATTTCTTTTGTGCCCTTCCTAAACTCGCCAAGCTTATCAGCTCCACCAATACCAGCCAACACTCCCCCCATAATTGCTGCTCAAACAAACGATCCCACGACGGCACCAAGTAAGATAACTTCAGCGGCGACGCCAACGCCAGCACCTGCCATTCCGCCCACGGTGACTGCTCTCAAAAAATCTGAGACAATACTAAGCGATACAGGCGATCTGATAAACCTCAATCTAATTACCGTCTCCATAACAGCGATCATTGCTCTCGTATGGATAGTGGTTATATTTGGCTATGTAACGCTAAGTCGCATTTCGAAGTACAAAGCAAAAAGCAAAAGCGAAAACTAGGGTATTTTGCTAAGCAAATGTTGGTTTATTTATTTTATCTTAACTCCGTTGGCCCATTAGTACCCTAAATCCGCTGCCTCTTGCAATAACTTGGCAGTTTCCAAAGGTTTCGCAAAAGAGTTCAGGTAGTATTTTAGCTCCGATTTTTGAGCGAATAACCATTTGAAATGTAGCTTTGTCAGCCATGACTTGGGGCGCTTGTGAAACAATGGCTTTAACGGTTTCCATGCCTGCGCTTACCGGCGGGTTTGAAAGAACCGTATTGAACGTTGTGCCTTCCACTGGTTCATAAAGGTAGCCATGTCGCACCTCCGCATTGGCTATTTTGTTTGTTGTAATGTTTTTTTTTGCCAGTCGGACAGCACGCACATTCACGTCTGTCATCACTATGCAAAGCCTAGAATTCAATTTGGCGGCAACTATTCCAACCACGCCATAACCGCATCCAATATCAAGTGCAGCCCCAGTTTTAGGCAATACCATCGATTCAATAAGTAATCTCGTGCCCAAATCAACTTTTGTCTTCGAAAAAACGCTTGAAGCAGTCAAAAACTCAAAGTTTCTGTCGCATAGGTTAGCTCGAACAAGTCCGAACCTTTCCTCGGATTTGGGCGCGGAAGAAAAGTAATAATCTGTGCTATTGTCCTGATTCATGTTCGCTGCCTGTTTTCCAGACCTTCGGATACGTGCCTCGTTCCATTAGTACACGTTCCAACCCGGCGACGGCGCCATGGTTCAGATCCACCATTTCCTGAGTTGACACTAATGCCCTGCCCAACGCCACCGCTTCGCCTTTCAATGAGAAAATGGCCACCAAAGAACCTTTAACAATGCCGCTTTCTACTTTTACGACACCCGGAACAGTCAAATTTGCACCATGACATAATGCATCAACAGCTGAGTCACGCACAAAAATCTTCGGCAGTATACCCAACGCTGTTTCCATAGGCTCGATAAATTTGTGCAGTAGTTTTTCGTCTTTGGTTTTTTCCCATTCACCGAATAAATAGGCAACATCATGCAGTGTGACTTTGTTGCTGCTGTTTTCTGTAAAGGACCCTGAGCGGGTTCTACGCAGCTCTTGCATATGGGCGCCAACTTCTAAAATTTCGCCGATGTCAAAGCATAGTTTGCGAATATACGTTCCTGCTTCACAACCGACTTTGAAGAGAACGTTTCGTCCCTCATATTCAATGTAATCGATATAGTAAATACGTCTTGTACGCAGCTGCCTCTTAACCGAAGAACGCAAAGGCGGTCTCTGATAAATTTCATCTTCAAACTCAGATAGTACCTGCTTAATTGACCCTTCATTGCTATCCCTGTGCAGTTTCATGACACAAACATATTCTTTGCCACTGTAAAGAAAAGCCTGAACAACTTTAGTTGCATCCTCCAATGTAATTGGCAAAACACCTGTTACTTTAGGGTCAAGTGTGCCTCCATGCCCAATATTTTGGAGTTTCATTATTTTTTTAACCCATGCTGCGACCTCATGACTTGTTGGACCTGCAGGTTTGTCAAGGTTTATGGTGCCATATCTGATGAATTCTTTGCCTGGTCTTTCAGATGGTTTATGTCCGTATTTTGGGTTTGTAGAATCGTGTGCTTTTGTAATTAATTCGCGTTTGATTTCCCATGGCGGCGTTGTTCTAGGCAAAGCGTTTTTTTCTCCTAACTGAGGTGTAAGAAAAAGAATAAGAGGTAATTAAAGTTTAAAATTACGCGCTTTGTACAGCCTGTGTCATTTCTTGCAGTTTACCCGCCGCTTCCAAGACTTGGGTTACTTCCTCGTCTGATGCGCCACGTTTAACTTCAAGTTTGTCCTCAAGCGGCATAAGATGGTTTATGTTGACGCGTCTACGTTTTANACCTGTAATTTTTTTGGGTCCAGTTATTAANACAAAGCTTTTATCCATCACGTCAATGACGATGCATTTTTTGCCAGTATCTCGTCCTGCTTCTTTTATGCATATTCGACCGACTTCTATAGCGGGCATCCTTTTTTCAATCTCCTAAAAACAGAATACAACAGTCGGTAAATATAAGCATAACATACCTCAAATGTAAAAAACAAATCTTTATTCTGGTTTGATAATCAGCGTTGACTTATCTGTCGTTGCTAACTCAAATTTTTGCGAACTTGAAATTGCTTTTTTAGGGCAAGTATCAACGCATTGATAGCAGAAGACGCATTTGCCTAAGTCAAACTGAGGGTATTTTTTTCCGTTGACTTCTACCATTTCAATAGCTTTAGCCGGGCAGTTTCGATTGCAAATTCCACAGCCAATGCATTGACTGCTGTTAAGCATGGGTTGTCCTCTAAACTTTTCTTGAACCTGCGCTTTTTCAAAGGGATACCGGTTTGTTGCTGGCTTTGTAAATGCGCTTTCTGTTGCTTTCTTTAGAATTGGAGGTAAGTGCAGTTTTTTCGGCATTTTGCTTCACAGTAGCTAGCTTGTTTGCCTATTTTACTTTTCTTTTGAACCTTTTAGCTTTGCCTCATGGCGAATGGAGCAAGTTACAATAAACTGATTCTTTTCTAAAGCTGTGAGGAGAATCTAAAACGTTTAGCAAAAATTGCTAAATAAAATGGATTCAAAAATAATCATAGAATAAAAATTCCGAGCCAGTTGAGCCTAAACCCTATTTCACAACGTTTGTCACCCGCATCGCATTCGTATTCCTTTGATGTAATCTCAGAAACACTTGGCAAATGCTGAGCCAAACACGTTGTTACCATAGAGCGTGTTCCTCAACTGGCAATTTTATATTAGTTTTCACAAAATATATTGTTATGTTGGCACACCAAGCTAGCAACTAACCAACAAATAAAACAAATATTTTTGAATTTTGCAAGATACAATTAGCATGAATCGCATGTCTTTGGCTGTTTCTTGTAGATTGTAAATGGGAAAAAATATTGATTGAAGGCGAAGATTATATATTTTCTTTCTTTGGCTGTTGTGGGATATTTGCGTGCACAACCTAATTTTTGCTTTGTGTTTTAAGTTTGTTTTTTATTGGGGTTGTGTGTGGGGTTTTTTTGGTTGTGGTTGTAGAATAGCTTTTTTTATGTTGCTTGTAGGCTGTATGTATGCGCGCTTTTTCCATGCACATGGACTAAATTTGTATGTATAATTCCACAAAACCCGCAAATTATTCATGATTCTTGCCGCTGATATAGATCAGCTAGTCATAATCTTTTTTGGCTTCCAAATAGTCAAGCAATAGGTGAGTAATTTGTCTCTTTGGGCTGTTGTTGGACATCCCTGTGCCACAACCAAATTTTCTGCTTGTGTTTTTTGTTTGCTTTATGATTCATGACCTGTAAGTTTGTTGACTGGCTGTTGTAGTTATTGATTCTTTCGTCTAAGCCAAAATTTTNTATTGCCTAAATTTGGCTGCTCGGTTAGCAATTAATGTTGCAACTGCACCTGCAGCAACCCCTGAATCAATATTAACTACAGCTAAACCTAGAGAGCATGACTGAAGCATAGCCATCAAAGTGCTTACACCTTTCTCTCCAAACCCGTAACTATTCGAAGTTGGAACAGCTATAACAGGAACGTTTATCATGCCTGCAACAACAGATGCCAAAGCCCCTTCCCTACCAGCAACCACAACTACAACATCAACATCCTGCATAATTAGTTCCTTAAGAGGCTGAAGCACCCTATGAATACCAGCAACACCCAAATCATAAGATGCAGAAACTTGGCAACCCATCTCTTCAGCAATGACTTTGGCCTCCTCAGCAACAGGAATATCTGAAGTCCCAGCCGTCAAAATTCCAATTTTGCCACCGGTAGATTTAACATGGCAACCTTGTTTTTTTGCAACAACCATCCTTGCCTTCTCATTTACCTGGCAAATTGTCTCTTTGGGTAATGCTTCTTTAAGAGCTAAAATCTGGTCAGGGCTGCATCGGCTAACAATTACCTTGTCATTTTCTTCAACCATTAGCCGTGTTATTTCAATAAGATCTTTGACGCATTTATTTTCAGCTAAAACAATCTCGGGGATACCTTTACGGTGTTCCCTATTAGAATCAATTTTTGCAAAGCCTTCCAATTCAGCAATTGCCTGTAACCGCAAAAGTTTCTCAGCTTCCTCAATGGTCAACTCTTGCTTAGCGGTTTTTTCTAAAATTTCCTTGACCGAATACATAATCCTTCACTCTGAGTCAAAACCACAAGTAATATATCGTTTTTGCCCTTTTTTAATATTAACAAGTAAGCGGCAGAATTAAAAATGATAAAAATTTCTAACATTGTTATGATTGATTGCCAAATTGCTGGTATCGCTGGAGATATGTTCTTAGGTGCGTTGCTTGACCTTGGCGCCGATAAAAATAAGATTATTGATGCAATTAAAAGTATGGGAAACGAGGAATTTGGCTACAAAGATATTGATGTTAATATCCAAAAGGTAATGCGTAATGGTTTTTTGGCAACCAATATTGATGTTACCGCTCAAGGCAAGAACCGAAAAGACGGTAACCAACTAATCAAAATTGTGGAGCAGACTTCGGAGAATCTCAAGTTTTCTTCAAAAGCAAAAGAATTTGCCTCAAAAGTTATCCATACTCTGGTTGACGCTGAAGCCAAACTACACTCCCATGATGGTCACCATCTTTCTGATGCTCATTTGCATGAAGTTGGATTGGTAGATACTGCCGCTGAAATCATTGGTTCAGCAGTCGCAATGGAAGACTTAGGTTTTTTTGAAGCCAAAATCATGTCTACACCCGTTTCAGTCGGCGGCGGCTTATTCACTTTTTCCCATGGTACGCTATCTAGCCCATCACCCGCAACCTTAGCAATTTTGCAATCAAAAAATTTCCCCTTTAAAGGAGGACCAGTTGAGGCAGAGCTGGCCACACCTACAGGAGTATCTATTATTGTAAATTTAGCCAGTGAAATCAGTAGTTTCTACCCTCAAATGAGTCCCATCAAAGTAGGGTATGGTGCAGGAAACAAGCAGTTCCCCCAAACACCCAATCTGTTACGTATAACAGTTGGTAAACCCATTGAAAATGGGTCCATTGAAGATCAAATTGCCGTCTTGGAAACAAACATCGACGACGTTTCTGGGGAAATAGTTGGACATAGTGTTGACAGATTGTTAGCCGAGGGTGCAAAAGACGTAAGTATAATTCCCATTTACACAAAAAAGAATCGACCCGGACAAATAATAAAAGTAATTGCTGATCAAAAAGATGCCCAACATCTGTCGCGTGTTCTAATAGATGAGACTGGAACTCTAGGCGTGAGAGTATTTTTCTGTCAACGCCATATNATTGCAAGAGAAACCCATACAATTGACATCCAAATAGACGGNAACAAAATGCCCGTAAAGATTAAAGTTTCAAGAAATAGTAAGGGTGACATTATTCGAATAAAGCCAGAATTCGATGATTTGAGGAATCTGGCGGAAAAAACGAAAAGACCTCTTCGAGAACTCTCTGAATTGGCTCTTAGTGCAGCACGCGACCAATTCAATCTTAACAAGTGATTGATTATGAGCAATTTAACTTCCAAAATAGAGAAATTGAAAGGATTCATAGCTGAGAAAGGAAAAGATGGTGTTGTAATTGCTTATTCTGGTGGCGTAGATAGTGCAACGCTTGCAGCGGTCAGCCATGAAGTTTTAGGCAAAAAAGTGGTGGCAGTTATTGCGCAATCCCCAACCTACACCTCAGAGGAGCTTCAAGATGCCACAAAACAAGCCAAAGAAATCGGCATAAAACTATATGTGGTACAAACTAACGAATTAGAAAACCAAGATTTCATA